>Ga0114962_10000299_pt1 | contig 43087 bp, 40 predicted proteins | sample C_130820_MF_Meta_FD_87017 | JGI IMG/M metagenome (GOLD analysis project Ga0114962, IMG submission 87017) | Freshwater microbial communities from Lake Croche, Canada to study carbon cycling - C_130820_MF_MetaG | ecosystem: Environmental > Aquatic > Freshwater > Lake | place: Lake Croche, Canada...
GCACGTTTGTGGCCGCGTCGGCGGTGTTGACCGAAGCGATTTTGAGTTTCTTGGGTCTGGGCCTGCCACCCGATGTACCCACCTGGGGCAACATCATGGCCGAGGGCAGGGTGCAGTTCAGCCAGCAGCCGGGCAATGTGTTGTTCCCCGCCCTGTTCTTGGTGCCCACGGTGTTGGCCATCAATTTGTTGGGCGATGGTTTGCGCGATGTGCTGGACCCTAAATTTGCCAAGCGGGTGGGTTGATGGCTGAGCTGGTTTTACATATCAACAATTTGAGCGTGGCACTGCCCGCTAGCGCAGACCGGCCCATGGCTTTAAACAACATTAGTTTGCAGCTGCACGCGGGTCAAACCTTGTGCGTGGTCGGTGAGTCAGGCTCGGGCAAATCGGTGCTGGCCACCACCGTCATGGGGCTGCTGGATGCCGAGTTGAAACTGGCGGGCGGCAGCCTGAAGTTGCAAGGCGAGTCCTTGCTGGATGCCAGCCCAGCGCGTTTACGCGCCTTGCGTGGTCGCGCCATGGGCATGGTGTTTCAAGAGCCGATGACCGCGCTCAACCCCGTGATGCGCTGCGGCGATCAAATCGATGAGCTGTTACGCACCCACACCGATTGGCCCGCCAGTCAGCGCCGCAGCAGGGTGTTGGACATGCTGGCGCAGGTGCGTTTGCCAGACCCCGAGCGCATGTGGCAGAGCTACCCGCACCAACTCAGCGGTGGGCAACGCCAACGCATCGTCATTGCCATGGCCATGGTCATGAAGCCGGCCTTGCTGATTTGTGATGAACCCACCACTGCCCTAGACGTCACCACCCAAAAAGACATCTTGCAACTCATTCAAGCTTTGCAGCAAGAAACAGGCAGCGCGGTGCTGTTCATCACCCACGACATGGGTGTGGTGGCCGATATTGCCGACCAAGTGCTGGTGATGCACCGAGGCGTCGCGGTCGAACTTGGAAGCCGCGAGCAAGTGCTGCGTTCCCCGCAAGCACCGTACACCCGAGAGTTGTTGGCGGCCGTGCCCAGCATGACGCCGCCCCCTGCTCGCCACATCGCTGACGCGCCACCGTTGTTACGGGCCGTGGCGGTCGGTAAAACTTATGCCACCACGCGCGCTTTGCACAACGCCAGTGTGGCCTTGCGCGGTGGTGAAACCGTAGGCATTGTCGGTGAGTCGGGGTCAGGTAAATCCACCTTGGCGCGTTCGGTGTTGCGTTTGATCGACCCCAGCAGCGGTCAGATTTACTGGGGTGAAGACGAGATAGCCCGCTTGCCCGAGGGCCAACTTCGGCCTTTGCGCCACCGTGTGCAAGTGGTGTTCCAAGACCCCAACCGCTCGCTGAACCCTCGCATGACGGTGGGAGCGTCGCTGGTCGAAGGTGCGCGCAACTTTGGCATGTCTGCGATGGAGGCTAAAGCCTTGGCCGAACAACTCTTGCAACAAGTACAACTTCCCGTGCAAGCCATGGCCCGCTATCCGCGCCAGTTCAGCGGCGGGCAGCGCCAGCGCATCGCCATTGCCCGGGCCTTGGCGTGTCGTCCTCAGGTCTTGGTGGCCGATGAAGCCGTCAGTGCTTTGGATGTGTCGGTGCAAGCGCAGATCTTGCAACTGCTGCGCCACGTGCAGCAGCAGTTTGGTTTAGGTCTGCTGTTCATCACGCATGATTTGCGGGTGGCCGCGCAGTTGTGCGACAGCGTCATCGTCATGCACCAAGGAGAGATTGTGGAGCGCGGTGACACCGCCACCCTGTATGCCCAACCCCAACACCCCTATACCCAGAGCTTGATGGCAAGCGCTCCAGGGATTGCGTCATGACCACAGTGTTCATTGCAGGGTTTCAGCACGAGACCAACACCTTTGCGCCCAGCTTGGCTGATTGGGCCGCGTTCAACCGAGGCGACGCATTTCCCGCGTACATCCGAGGCCAGGCCATGCAAACGCAGTTCACCGGCGTGAACATTCCGGTGGGCGGATTCATAGACGCTGCCAAACGCCACGGTTGGCAGTTGTGGCCCTCGGTGTGGGCGGGTGCCAGCCCGTCTTCCTTTGTGACACGTGATGCATTTGAGCGCATCGCCGGCGACATCCTGCACGACTTGCAAGCGGCTTTGGCGCAAGGCGTGGACGCGGTCTACCTGGATTTGCACGGCGCTGCCGTGGCCGAACACGCCGATGATGCGGAAGGCGAATTGCTGGCGCGGGTGCGGTCACTGATCGGTCAGGACATGGCCCTGGTGGCCAGTCTTGACTTACACGCCAACGTCACGCGTCGCATGTTGGCGCTGGCCGATGCGCTGGTGGCCTACCGCACCTACCCGCACATCGACATGGCTGAAACGGGCGAACGTGCCGCCGAGTTGCTGCAAAGGCGTTTGAAGCGCGGTCAGCGTGAAGCGCTGTCGGTGCACCGCTTGCCGTATTTGATTTCGCTTAATGCGCAGTCGACTTGGCTGCAACCCGCCAAAGACATTTACGCCGCCATGGCCGATATCGATCGTGAATACGCGGGTGTGCTGAGTTTTTGCATGGGTTTTCCGGCTGCGGACATCGAGGAGTGTGGGCCGGTGTTGTGGGCTTACGGCGCAGAGCCCTTGGAGGCGAATGCTGCCGCAGAGGCTTTGAACGCCTTGGCCTGTCCTCCCGCGCAGTGGCGCATGGATTTTTTACCTGCTCGCGAAGCGGTCACGCAGGCCTTGGCCTTGGCGGCTCAGCACGAGCGGCCTGTCCTGATTGCCGATACCCAAGACAACCCTGGCGCGGGTGGCGACAGCAACACCACCGGCATGCTGCACGCTTTGTTACAACAAGGTGCTGGCAAGCGTTACCCCAACGCCGTGGCTTTGGGCTTGCTGTATCACCCCGAGGTGGCGACCATCGCCTGTGGCGCCGGTGTAGGCGCTGAGATTGATGTGGTGCTGGGCGTGTCCGTGCCTACCTATGCGGGCATGAGTGATGCACCCTTGGCGGTTCGCGCCAAGGTGGTGGCCATCAGCGAAGGCCGTTGCGTGTTGAAAGGCCCGATGATGCGCGGCATGACGAGCCAACTCGGGGCCAGCGCCTGTTTGGCCATCGACGGCGTGTTGGTCGCGGTGGTCAGCGGCAAAGCGCAGTTGTTTGACCGAGAAATGTTGCGCTGTGTGGGCATCACACCAGAGGCCATGAAGCTCATGGTGCTCAAAAGCTCCAACCATTTCCGCGCCGATTTCCAGCCCATCGCCAGCCATGTGCTGGTGGCCAAGGCGGCAGGTCCCATGGCCGCCGACCCTGCCGATTTGCCTTGGCGCAAACTCAGCCCGCTCACTCGCACAAGCGCTTAGAAGGAGAAGCTTGAATGGATGACCTGACCCAATGCACCGCCACGCAACTCTTAGGTCTGTTTCGCAGTGGACAAGCGTCGCCTGTGGAGGCCACGCAAGCGGTGTTGCAGCGCATCGCACGTTTCAACCCTTTGCTGAATGCCTTTTGTTTGATTGACGAAGAGGCCGCGATGGCCAGTGCCCGCCAAAGCCAGGCACGTTGGCAAGCGCATCGACGCAGCGGCGCTCACGTCTTGCCCCTCGATGGCATACCCCTGTCCATCAAAGACCTGATCCTCACCCGCGGCTGGCCCACTTTGCGTGGCAGCAAAACCATCAACCCGGATCAGCCTTGGGAGGTGGATGCGCCGGTGACCGCACGCTTGCGCGAAGCCGGGGCGGTGTTGCTGGGCAAAACCACCACCCCCGAGTTTGGCTGCAAGGGGGAAACCAATTCGCTGTTGACAGGCATCAGCCGCAACCCCTGGAACCTTGCACACACCCCAGGCGGCTCATCCGGGGGCGCGTCGGCGGCGGTCAGTGCGGGCTTGGGGCCTTTGGCCATGGGCACCGATGGCGCGGGCAGTGTGCGCATTCCCGCCTCGTTTTGCGGCAACGTGGGGTTCAAGCCCAGCTTTGGTCGCGTACCAGCCTATCCTTTGTCGCCTTTTGGCTCGGTGGCGCATTTGGGGCCCCACGCCATGACGGCAGAGGATGTGGCGCTGTTGATGAACACCATCGCTTTGCCCGACGCCCGCGACTGGACCTCGCTGCCCTTTGACGGGGTGGACTATTTGGCGGGTCTACACGGCGGTGTGAAAGGTTTGCGGGTGGCGTATTCGCCCACTTTGGGTTACGCCAACCAGGTGGACCCCGAGATTGCCGCTGCCACCGCGCAGGCAGCCAAGCATTTGCACGACCTGGGCGCGGTGGTGGAACAGGTCGACCCGCTGACACAAGACCCCTTGGACATCACCACCGGCTTGTGGTTTGCAGGCGCTTACCAAGTGTGGCAAACCTTAAGCCCTGCGCAACAGGACTTGACCGACCCCGACTTCAAAGCACAAGCCGAGCTGGGCGCAGGTTTCGACGCCAATGCCCTCTACGCGCTGAACCAGCGCCGTGGTGTGTTGGGTTCGCATTTGCGCCAGTTCATGCAGCGCTTTGACCTGATCTTGACACCCAGCACCGCGGTGACCGCTTTCAAGGCGTTGGCAGCGGGACACAGCCCCATGAACTCAGCCGCCATGTTGGGTTGGACGCCGTTCAGCTACCCCTTCAACCTCAGCCAGCAACCGGCCATCAGCCTGCCGTGTGGACGTTCATCGCAGGGCTTGCCCATGGGGGTGCAGTTGGTAGGCCCTATGTTTGGCGACGCCTTGGTGCTGCAAGCCGCGCAGGCTTTGCAAGCATGCTATCCCTTGATGCGTCCCACCTTGGCGTGATCTTTATCCAACCTGGGCTCAGGGGCACTTGGTGATAATGAGCCCCCTTGTCAATCAAGACAGTTTCTTTTCACACCATGGCTTTTCTCGCACTTGACGTAGGCAACACCCGCTTGAAGTGGGCGATGTACGACGCCCCTCACCCCGATGCGCAGTTGCTCGCGCAGGGCGCCGTGTTTTTGGAAAACATCGACAAACTCGCTGACGATGAATGGGGCCGATTAGCTGTGCCCGAGCGCATGTTGGGCTGCATCGTCGCAGGTGAAGCGGTGCGCCGTCGCGTCGAAGAACAGTTGGAGTTGTGGGACTTGACGCCGCATTGGGTGGTGTCATCTGCCAAAGAGGCGGGTTTGGTGAACGGCTATGACCACCCCGCACGTTTGGGGGCAGATCGCTGGGTCGCCATGATCGGCGCATTGGCGCATATGCGGGCGCAAACCGCCGCCGCCGTCGCTCGGCCCATGGTGGTGGTGATGGTTGGCACGGCCGTCACGGTCGAAGCCATTTCTGCCGAGGGGGTGTTTTTAGGCGGCTTGATTTTGCCCGGCCACGGCATCATGTTGCGCGCCTTGGAGTCGGGCACCGCAGGCTTGCGGGTGCCCACCGGTGAGGTGCGTGAATTCCCCACCAACACCAGCGACGCCCTCACCAGTGGGGGCACTTTTGCCATTGCCGGCGCGGTCGAGCGCATGGTGCAGCATGTGCGAGGGCATTGCCATGCCGAGCCGTTGTGCTACATGACGGGCGGCGCGGGTTGGAAGATGGCACCCAGCATGTCGGTGCATTGCGAGTTGATCGATGGGTTGATTTTTGACGGCTTGCGCGAAATTTCTGCTCAGCGTTTGGCCACCGTGGCCGCCCGCTAAGACGTCAGCGCCTCGACCTGCACCGCGCAGTCGTAAAACACCGGCGCGCGACCCATGTCGGTGAGGCGTTGCGAGGTGAGTTCGTTGACGTTCTTGCCATCCAAGCCCAGTTTGCGCCACCAAATCCCCAGTCCTACCACCATGCCCGCTTGGGCGCGGGTGGTGATTTGAGCCTTGCATTCGTAACTGCCGCGGTCATTGAAGACCCGCACCATGGCGCCGTCTTTGACCTGCCGCGCTGCAGCGTCATCAGGGTGAATTTCAAGAAGCGGTTCACCCTCCATGTCACGCAGGCTTTTCACATTCACAAAGCTGGAGTTTAAAAAGTTGCGCGCCGGTGGCGAAATCATGGCCAGCGGGTAGGTGGCTTGGGGGTTGGCGGGTTCGTAGTTGGGGAGGTAGTCGGGCAGGCCGTCAAGCCCAAGTGCCGCCAAGCGTGCGCTGAAAAATTCGCAGCGACCCGAGGGTGTGGCAAAGCCGCCGTCGGCAAACGGCGCATCCGCGACAGGCCAATGCGCGAAGCCATTTTTCAGCAGGGCATCCCAAGTGACCGGCGCAGCGCTTTGCAGGTTGCGCGGGTTTTGTAACGCCAATCGGCACAGGCTTTCATCGTCTTCTTGTAGCAAGGGGTTGTGCATCCCCATGCGTGCTGCGAGTTCACGAAAAATTTGTGTGTTGGTTTTGGCCTCACCCATGGGCGATATGGCGGGGCGATTAAGCACCATGTCGGTGTGGCCATAGCTGTTGTGAATATCCCAGTGCTCGAGTTGCGTGGTGGCGGGCAACACATAGTCGGCGTGGTCGGCGGTGTCGGTCATGAAATGTTCCAGCACCACCGTGAACAAATCTTCGCGCGCAAAGCCTTTGACGACCTTGGCTGATTCAGGCGCCACCGCCACGGGGTTGCTGTTGTAGACCACCAGGGCTTGCACCAAGCCCTGCGTGTTCAAGGCGTCGCCGATGGTGCTCATGTTGACGAGCGGCGCTTGGGTGTTGGTGTGCAGATCATGACGCTGCAGCGCCGCACCATTGTGCAGGGCGTGTCCCGAGGCGCTCAGCACCACGCCGCCAGCGCGGTGGCGCCAAGCGCCCGTCAGGGCAGGTAGACAAGCCACAGCCCGTACGGCGTTACCGCCACCGTGCGAGCGCTGCACGCCGTAATTCAAACGAATGGCGGCAGGCTTGATGTGGGCGTAGTCGTGGGCGAGTTGGCGGATATCGTCAGCCTTCAAACCACACACTTGGGCGGCGCGCTCAGGCGGCCACAGCAAAGCGCGTTCGCGCAAGGCCTCAAAGCCCAAGGTGTGCTGTGCGATGTAGTCGTGGTCCAGCCAGTCGTGGGTGATGAGTTCGTGCATCAACCCCAAGGCCAACGCCGCATCCGTGCCAGGTTTGAGGGCCAAATGCACATCGCATTTATCGGCAGTTTCGGTTCGGCGCGGGTCTATGCACACCAGTTTGGCGCCTTGGCGTTTGGCCTCTTGGGCGATACGCCAAAAATGCACGCTGCTGGTGATGACGTTGCTGCCCCAAATGATGATGAGCTTGGACTCGGCAAAAAACTGCACTTTCATGCCCAGCTTGCTGCCAAAAGTTTGTGTCAAGGCTTCAGCGCCCGCGCTGGAGCAAATCGTGCGGTCCAAACGGGCCGCGCCCAACAGATTGAAAAAGCGCATGGCGATGGATTCGCCTTGCACCATGCCCATGGTGCCCGCATAGCTGTAGGGCAGGATGCGTTCGGGGTGCTTGTCGGCAATGCTTTTCAACCGGGTAGCGATGTCGGTCAATGCTTCATTCCAGCTGACCTGCTGGAACTGGCCACTGCCTTTGGGGCCGATACGTTTCATGGGGTGCAGAACCCTGTCGGGGTGGTAGGTGCGCTCGGTGTAGCGTGACACCTTGGTGCACAGCACGCCGTCGGTCAATGGGTGGTTGGGGTTGCCTTGTACCTTGATGGCTATGCCGTCTTGCACCGTGGTGACCAAGGAGCAGGTATCGGGGCAGTCGTGGGGGCAGGCGCCCAAGATGGTGGTGGTCATGGTTGCATTTTGCATGAATGAAATGCCTGATCGGGTAGACTGATTCCCTAAGCCAGATACAAAGGGTGAATATGAAACTGCTTGACTCCATCGCCACCGAAGCGGCCAGCATCATTGCGGTGCGCCGTGACATCCACGCCCACCCCGAACTGTGCTTCCAAGAACAGCGCACAGCCGATGTGGTGGCGGGCAAACTCACCGAGTGGGGCATAGAGGTGCACCGCGGCATGGGCACCACCGGTGTGGTGGGCGTCATCAAAAATGGCAGCAGCCCGCGCAGCATTGGCCTGCGCGCCGACATGGACGCTTTGCCAGTCAATGAAGCCAACACCTTCGCCCATGCCAGCCAACACCCCGGCAAGATGCACGCCTGCGGCCACGATGGCCACACCGCCATGTTGTTGGCGGCGGCCCAGCATCTGGCCAAGCACAAACACTTCGATGGCACCGTGGTGCTGATCTTCCAGCCCGCCGAAGAAGGTGGCGGCGGTGCTCGCGAAATGATCAAAGACGGTTTGTTTAAAAAATTTCCTGTGGATGCAGTGTTTGGCCTGCACAACTGGCCAGGCATGCCCGTGGGCACCTTGGCGGTCAGCGCGGGGCCAGTGATGGCCTCCAGCAACGAGTTCAAAATCACCATCCGTGGCAAGGGTTGCCACGCTGCCTTGCCGCACAACGGTATTGATCCTGTGCCGATTGCTTGCGAAATGGTGCAAGCCTTTCAAACCATTGTGTCGCGCAACTTGAAGCCCATCGATGCCGGCGTCATTTCGGTCACCATGATCCACGCGGGTGACGCCACCAACGTGGTGGCCAACAGCTGCGAGTTGCAAGGCACGGTGCGCACCTTCACGGTGGAGATGCTCGACCTCATCGAGCGACGCATGCGCACCATCGCCGAGCATGTCAGCGCCGCTCACGAGGCGACTTGCGAGTTTGCGTTTGTGCGCAACTACCCGCCCACCATCAACCACCCCAAAGAAGCGGACTTCACCCGTTCAGTGTTGGCTGACATCGTGGGCGCGGACAACGTGCTCGCGCAAGAGCCCACCATGGGATCGGAAGACTTCTCTTATATGTTGCTGGAGAAACCCGGCACCTATTTCTTCATCGCCAACGGCGAAGGCCAGCACCGCGAGATGGGGCATGGCGGCGGCCCCTGCACCTTGCACAACCCCAGTTATGACTTCAATGACGACCTGATTCCGCTGGGCGGCACGGTCTGGGTGCGCATGGTCGAGCAGTTTTTAGCGCCAGCCTAAAAAAACATTCAGGCGCGAGGCGCTGCCTCGTACATCTGCAGCAAAGCCAGCAGTTGTGCTTTGGGCTGGGTCTGCAAATAGGGCAACAACAAGCCCAGCACTTGCTGCGCGCCGCGTGACACACCGCCTTGGGCATTGGCGTCTTCCAGTGCATGGCGGGGGTCGCGTACATATTCATAGCTCAGCCACCACGTCAGCATCACCAGCATGTGCGTGGCGCTGCTGTCTCGCTCGGTGGGGTTTTGCGTCAGCCAGCCCTTGTCACTCAAACGCCCGAGCAAAATTAAAAAAGCTTTGTGTTTGTCCGCCAGCACCTCTTTGACCTGCTGCTCAAGCTGTCGGTATTTGCTGAGCAAATCGTTCAAGTCGCGGTACAAAAAACGGTAGCGCCACACCAACTCGAACAGCGAGTGCATGAAAAACCAAGCGTCTTCCAAATCTTTCACATCTTGGGCGGCGGGTAACAAGGCTTGCAAATCGCTTTGGTAATGGGCAAACAAGGTGTTGACAATGTCTTCCTTGCCTGGGTAGTGGTAATACAAATTGCCTGGGCTGATGCCCAAATCGGCGGCCACCAAGGTGGTGGCGACATTGGGCTCGCCAAAGCGGTTGAACAAGACCAAAGCGCTGGCCAAGATGCGCTCGGCGGTGCGACGCGGCGCTTTGCTGGCCATGGGCTGTCAGCTTTTGCGCTCGGCCAGCTGTTTTTCCAGCTGTTCTACACGGGCTTGCAAATCGGCCAAATCTTGCGCACTGGGCAGGCCCATGCTGTTCAACGCCTTGGCCACCCTTTCTTCAAAAATGGTTTCCAGCTTGTCCATCTGGCCGCTGGCGCTTTGTCCTATTTGGCTGGCCATGTGCCCCACTTTTTCTGCAGCCTCGGTCATTTTGGCTTGGGCTTGCTGGGTGGTTTGTTGCAGGTGCGAGCCTTCTTTGACCAAGTTCTCAAACACCTTGGTGCCTTCTTCTTGGGCTTTGGCAAAAGCGCCCAAACCTGCCAGCCAAATGTGTTGCGCCGAATCTTTCATGCGCTGGCTCATTTGTTGCGGATCGAATTCAGGGGGGGTGCTGGCCATGGCGGTTCCTTAGGGGAGTGAAAATTCATCATAGCTCTGCCTGAGCCAGATGAAACTGCGTTACCTCAACCCGACGCTGGAAAAATAAGCCCCTACAATTGTCAAACTTACAGAGAAGCCCCTGAAACCATGTTGTGGTACGCCGTCCATTCCCGACCCAAGCAAGAACACCGCGCACTGGAAAACCTGCAAAACCAAGGTTATGAAGCGTGGTTGCCACTGATCGCGGTGGAAAAACTGCGCCGTGGGCGGGTGTCCGAAGTGATCGAGCCCATGTTCAGTCGTTATTTGTTCATTCGCTTGGACATGGAGCACACCAACTGGACGCCCATACGCTCGACGTTGGGGGTGAGTCGTTTGGTCAGTTTTGGTAACCGACCGGCTCCGATTGCTGACGAGTTGATCCAAGTCCTGCGTCAAATGCCCGATCGCCCCCCCGAGCGTTTGCTGCAACCGGGCCAAGCCGTGCGCATGATTGATGGCCCGTTGAAAGGCTTGGAAGGGATTTACCAGCAAGCCGATGGCGAGTTACGCGCCATGGTGCTGGTGGATTTGCTGAGCAAACAGCACAGCATCTTGGTGGACTCGCAGCATGTCTTTCCTGTCACTAACTGAAAAATGAACATACACCCTAAGCATGTGGCGATCATCATGGACGGCAACGGCCGCTGGGCCAAAAAGCGCTTGATGCCGCGCACCGTGGGCCATGCGCGGGGTGCCGCCAATGCGCGCAACATTGTCAAAGCCGCCCATGCATTGGGCTTGCGCTACCTCACCTTGTTTGCGTTCAGTTCAGAAAATTGGCGCCGCCCGCCCGACGAGGTTTCCGCCTTGATGGGCTTGTTTTTACAGTACCTTGAGTCTGAGGTCGCCGAAATGAAAGCCGCTGGTGTGCGCTTGCGGGTGATTGGCGACCGCAGTGCGTTTGCGCCACTGTTGCAGTCGCGCATGGACCAAGCCGAGCAAGACACCGCCCACAACACGGGTTTGAACTTAACGATTGCCGCCAATTACGGTGGTCAGTGGGATGTCTTGACAGCGGTACGCGCTTGGCAAGCAGCGCACCCTGATCGCTCGCTTCAAGAGCTGGACCCCGCTGGTTTGGCCAAGCATTTGAGTACCGCCGATTTGCCCGACCCCGAGTTGCTGATTCGCACCGGCGGTGAGTCGCGCATCAGCAATTTTTTGCTGTGGCAAACCGCCTACACCGAGTTGTACTTCACCGACCAGCATTGGCCCGATTTTGATGACGCTGCTTTGGCCAAAGCCTTGCAGTGGTATGGCCAACGGGTGCGCCGTTTTGGCCGCACCGATGAGCAGGTGCAACAACCCAGCGCGGCTGAACATTCCCCCACCCAGACCTTGTTATCCAAAACGGCATCAAGATAGGCTAATATCGCGCCTGCAGGCATTAAGTCCCATTAGTTTCGAGCGCCTGCAGCTCGCCCGGGCATTGTGTGCCCCCTTTCTTAGTTTTAAACACGTCACCTACAGGTATCCCTCGATGAAGAATGAAAACCGCGCAACGCATCCCCGCAAGGAACATGCTCAGGCCCGCCATGGCCGTTGTATTGCCTTGATCGACAGCAACTACATGGCTTGGTTGCTCAAGCAAAGCACCGACACCGACACCGACACCGATGCCGAGCCAGAGGCCTACAACCGCCAAGCCCTGATCCCCACCTTGGTACAGACGTTGAAACAAGCCGGCTTGGGCTTGGATGTGCAGCGTGTTTACTGGTACACCGACAACCCCGACAGCCAGTTCCCTGCCGACCAAATCGTGCGTGTGCTCGATGTCACCAGCGGCGAGCCCAGCGAGGTCGCTTTCAGCGCCATGTCTGCTGACATCGCCCGTTTGTCAGAGCGCAAAGCGTGCGAACACCTGTTGATCGCCAGCGATGACGACCGTTTGACCGCCAGCATCGATGAAGCCCAGTTGCATGGTTTGAATGTGTATTTGTTGGCCGATGAGTCTGCCCGCCACATGGATCAGTTGATCAACGAAGACCCTGCGTGGTGCCGTTTGTTGGCGCAAGCCGATCGCCGCGTGTTGCTCTTGGCCCAAGCGGCCAAAGAGTTGACCAACCAGCCGCGTGCTGTGGCTGCACCCGCTGCGCCGCAAGACCCCGAGTTGGTTCGCTCCAAATTGCAAGAAGTGGTCGATGGTTGGTGGGATGATGAACCCGAAGACCTGCGCGAAGACTTGCGCGACGAGCTGCGCGGCAGCCATGGCATACCGCAAGAAGTGGATCGCCATATGTTGCTGCGTGTGCGCCGTGCCTTGGACAGGCCTTTGAGTTTTCCCGAGAAAAAAGTCTTGCGTGAAATGGTGCGCAACAAAGTCTTGGGCGTCACCGAAGAAAGCCTGCCTGCATGACCATTCTGGTGACCGGCGGCGCCGGTTTCATCGGCAGTAATTTTGTCCACGCGTGGTTGGCCCAGCACAGCGAAGTGCTGGTCAACCTTGACAAACTCACCTATGCAGGCAATCTGCGTAATTTGCAGTCCTTGGCGGGCGACGCCAGGCACCATTTTGTGCAAGGCGATATTGGCGACCCCGCGTTGGTGGGGCAGTTGCTGGCCACACACCAACCACGTGCGGTCCTGCATTTCGCCGCCGAGTCGCATGTGGACCGTTCTATCCATGGACCCATGGATTTCATCCAAACCAATGTGGTGGGTACCTTCCAGTTGCTGGAGTCGGTTCGGGCCTACTGGGCGGGCTTGTCCTCTCAGGGTCAACAAGATTTTCGGTTTTTGCATGTCAGCACCGATGAGGTCTATGGCAGTTTGTCGCCTCACGCTGCTGCATTCAGCGAAACCCACCCCTACGAGCCCAACAGCCCCTACTCGGCCAGCAAAGCGGCCGCTGACCATTTGGTGCGGGCTTGGCACCACACCTACGGACTGCCTGTGCTCACCACGAATTGCAGCAACAATTACGGCCCTTACCATTTCCCCGAAAAACTCATTCCCTTGGTGATCCACAATGCCTTGGCAGGCAAGTCTTTGCCTATTTACGGCGATGGTCAGCAGGTACGCGATTGGTTGTATGTGCATGACCATTGCAAAGCCATCATGCGGGTGTTGCAAGACGGACGCTTAGGCGAAACCTACAACGTGGGCGGCTGGAACGAGAAACCCAATATCGAGGTGGTACGCACCCTGTGTGCTTTGCTTGATGAACTCCAACCCCGAGCCGACGGGCAGTCTTATGCCACGCAAATGACGTTCGTGAAAGACCGCCCCGGGCACGACCGACGCTATGCCATCGATGCGCGAAAGTTGGAGCGCGAACTGGGCTGGCGGCCCGAGGAAACCTTCGAGAGCGGTTTGCGCAAAACCGTGCAGTGGTACCTCAGCCACGCCGACTGGGTTGAGGAAGTCACCAGCGGCAGTTACCGTGCTTGGATAGGGCAAAACTATGGCAGTTGATGGCGTGTTGCTCTTCGGGGCAGACGGTCAACTGGGTCACGCTTTGCAAGCCGAGTTGCGCCCTTTGGGGCGCTTGATTGCGCTGACTTTGGCCGATGTGGACATCTCGAACACGCAGGCGCTTCGCGCCGTGATTCGCCACCATGCGCCGCGTTACATCGTCAATGCGGCTGCCTACACGGCGGTAGACAAAGCCGAGCAAGAGCCTGCCTTGGCACAGGCCATCAATGCCACAGCCCCGGCCACCATGGCCGCAGAAGCCAAGGCCTTGGGCGCGACCTTGGTGCACTATTCCACTGACTACGTGTTCAATGGCCAGTCGCCGCATCCCTACAAAGAAAGCGACGTTACCGACCCTTTGTCGGTGTATGGCCGCAGCAAGCGCGATGGCGATGTGGCGGTGATGGCCCAAGCAGGTGCTTTTTTCATCTTTCGCAGCTCTTGGGTCGTGGGTGCGCATGGCAGCAATTTTTTGAAAACCATGCTGCGCTTGGCGCAAGAGCGCGACAACTTGAGCGTGGTGGCTGACCAGCATGGCGTTCCTACGTCGGCCGCGTGGATGGCGCAGGTGACCCGTGAAACCTTGCAAAACCCCCACCATGCTGCTTTGAGCGGCCTGTACCACCTCAGCAATGCGGGCCAAACCACTTGGCATGGCTATGCGCAATATGTGTTGCAACAGGCCCAGCGCATGGGTTGGCAGTTCAAGGTCCAGCCTGAGGCTATCAAGGCCATCGCCACCGCCGATTACCCCTTGCCAGCATCGCGTCCGGCCAACTCCTTGCTTGACACAACGTTGGTCCAACAACGCTTGGGGCTGTCTATTGCGCATTGGCAATCGGGGGTCGATGAGGTCTTGGCGGCATTAAAGACACCAGTCGCTTAACAGCGCTGTCCAGGCTCAGCGGGAATAACGCCATTCCACGCCGATTTGCAAGCGGCGGTTAATGGGTTCATAAAAATTTTCTTGCCCCGCGCGCAAACCGTTCACCTTGTTGGAGTTGTCCACCCATGTCCAGCGGATAAAAGGTGAATAAATTCCGCTGGCGGTACTGTAGTCAGCCTTGGTTTGAAAATAAACACCCGTATGTTGGGTATTTGTAATATCAATATAGGTAGATGCATTGGCTTGGCTTAATTTAGAAACATGCTGGCCAAATAATAAAACCCCCGCATCTAGGCGCAAAGACTTCACTGGCCCCAAGGCGCTCCAGTCTTGAACACTGTTGTCGGTCCAGCGAAAAGGCAGCCATAACTGTAAGGATTGACGCTCATAACCGCCATGTCCCGTGCTGGTTTTGCCTTGTAAATCATTGAAATGGGTATGTAAAGCCAAACCATAAGAGATATTCGGTTTGATATTCATGGGCCATAAAATTCGCCAGCGAGTTTCTATATTAGGCACATTATTCAAAGTGCCGCTCTTGTCACTGCTGTATTTTTGCCGGCCAAACAGTGCATCCACTTCCAACTGCGCTTGGCCCGCTCTTGGCAACGGTGTGCTGTGCCAATGCAAGCCTATTTCAGGCCCCACCAATTGCATGGCAGGTTCGGCGTAGCGCTGTGCCCCCAAACTGTAACTCCACGTTCCCAGCGGCGCTGGCGCGGTTTGCGCCATGGCCAGCACGGGGGACAGTAACCCAATATAAATCCAACGAGACATGGTTTTATTTAAAAGAAACATAAAAAAACCGCCATGGTTGCAAAAGCATGGCGGTTATCGGGGAATATCAAACTTAGGCGGCGGCTTGAATTTCGGCCGAGGCCAAGGTGCCAGCAGCGTGTAAGGCTTGTACCCATTGGGGCATGCGGCCACGTCCGGTCCAAGTCTGGGCAGCATTGGCTGGATCACGGTATTTGGGGGCGACTTTTTTGCCGGCGCTGGCGCGTTTAGCCTTGGGGGCCTTGGCGGCGCTGGTTTTGGCTGCAGATTTGCCTTTGGCTTTGCCGCCCAAAGCCGCGGTGATTTGCGCGGCGCTCAGGCCGGCGCTATGGGCGAGTTGCACAATTTGCGCCAAAGCTTTATCGTGACCGCGTGACATCAAACGCTGCTCTTCTTTTTCCAGTTTGATTCTGGCGGCGCGGATTTTTTCAAGTTGGGTAAGGGGGCTGGTTCTGGCCATGAATATCTCCTGGTATTTAAATATATCAAATCTTATTATCTTCTAAATAGCAATAAACGCAAATTATTATTTAACTTATTAATATAAATAGATATTCAAATTCATTCAAAGTCCAGCATGACATGGCGTTTTCAAAGGGGGTGCGCAAGCGGCAATGAATGGGGCACAATCGAGCCAACTGATGATTTTTTCCCTATGGCCCACTCACTGACATCCACCATTGCCCACAGCGACCAAGCTGAAATCTTGGCCCGCGCCTTGCCCTATATCCGCAAGTTCCACGGCAAAACCTTGGTCATCAAATACGGTGGCAATGCCATGACCGACCCTCTCTTACAGGCAGGTTTTGCGCAAGATGTGGTGTTGCTGAAATTGGTGGGCATGAACCCGGTGGTGGTACACGGGGGCGGTCCGCAAATTGAAAACGCGCTGCAACGCTTGGGTAAAAAAGGCGAATTCATCCAAGGCATGCGGGTGACTGACGCCGAAACCATGGAGGTTGTTGAGTGGGTGTTGGCAGGCGAGGTTCAGCAAGACATTGTGGGCCTTATCAACCAAGCGGGGGGCAAAGCGGTGGGTCTGACGGGCCGTGACGGCGGCATGATTCGCGCACGTCAACTGAAGATGCAAGACGCCAAAGACCCGAGCAAAGAAGTCGATGTGGGTCAGGTGGGCGACATCGTCAGCATCGACCCCAGCGTGGTCAAAGCTTTGCAAGACGATGCTTTCATCCCTGTGGTCAGCCCCATTGGTTTTGGCGAACACAACGAGAGCTACAACATCAATGCCGACTTGGTGGCATCCAAACTCGCCACGGTGTTGAAGGCTGAAAAACTGGTGCTGCTCACCAATACCGAGGGCGTGCTCGATAAGGCTGGCAATTTGTTGGGCGATTTGTCGGCGCGACAAATCGACGCTTTGTTTGCCGACGGCACCCTGAGCGGCGGCATGTTGCCCAAAATCAGCGGTGCCTTGGACGCTGCCAAAAGCGGGGTCAATTCGGTACACATCATTGATGGGCGGGTGCCCCACGCCTTGTTGTTGGAAATCCTCACCGATCAAGCTTTTGGTACCCTGATTCGTTCGCACTGACTTTCAAGGAGTCTTCGATGGCCACAGAGCAGACCAGCAGTTCATCCTCTGATGCACAGGCCACACCACGCAAGCGGCCCAAGCCTGGTGAGCGGCGCATTCAGATATTGCAAACCTTGGCCGCCATGCTCGAGCAGCCAGGCGCAGAGCGCATCACCACCGCCGCTTTGGCGTCGCGTTTAGAGGTTTCGGAGGCCGCGCTTTACCGCCATTTCGCCAGCAAAGCGCAAATGTTCGAAGGCCTGATCGAGTTCATTGAAACCAGTATCTTTAGCCTGCTCAACCAAATCGCCGAGCGCGAAGATGCGGCCAATCTCAAAGCACGCCACATGGTGACGGTGTTGTTGCAGTTTGCCCAGCGCAACCCTGGCATGGCGCGTGTGATGGTGGGTGACGCCTTGGTGTTTGAAAACGACCGCCTCGACCAGCGCATGAACCAATTTTTCGAGCGCTTTGAGTCCAGCTTGCGTCAAGTACTGCGCGATCAGGCACAGGCGGCCTCTTCGCTGACGCCCACCGTGGACGCCAATGTACAGGCCTCGGTGCTGGTGTCGTTTGTGGTGGGGCGCTTGCAGCGTTTTGCCCGCAGTGGCTTCAAGCGTTTGCCCACCGAGCACCTGGACGCCAGTTTGGCCCTTCTCACATAACCGCGCCGAGCTGCCACGGCACAAACTCGTTTTGCCCATAGCCGTGTTGTTCGCTTTTGCTGGCTTCGCCCGAGGCACAGGCGATGATGCGCTGAAATATCTCTTCACCTTTGGCCTGCACCGATATGCCCTCGTCCACCACATCGCCGCAGTTGATGTCCATGTCATCGGTTTGGCGCTGCCACAGCGCGCTGTTGGTGGCCAGCTTGAGCGAGGGTGAGGGCGCACAGCCATAGGCCGAGCCGCGCCCGGTGGTGAAGCAAATCAGGTTGGCGCCGCCCGCGACTTGACCGGTGGCGCTGACGGGGTCATAGCCCGGTGTGTCCATGTACACAAAGCCATGCGCCGTGACTTTTTCGGCGTACTCGTACACCGCTTGCAAATTGCTGGTGCCGCCTTTGGCCACTGCGCCGAGGGACTTCTCCAAAATCGTGGTCAAGCCCCCCGCTTTGTTGCCAGGGGAGGGGTTGTTGTTCATCTCGCCTTGGTGCATGGCGGTGTAGTGCTCCCACCAGCGGATGCGCTCGACCAATTTCTCGCCCACCTCGCGGCGCACCGCGCGGCGCGTCAGCAGGTGCTCGGCGCCGTAAATTTCAGGCGTTTCGCTCAGGATGGCGGTGCCGCCGTGCGCCACCAGCAAGTCCACCGCAGCGCCCAGCGCAGGGTTGGCGCTGATGCCCGAGTAGCCGTCAGAGCCACCGCACTGCAGCCCCACGGTGATGTGCGCCACACTGCACGGCACCCGCTGGGACTGGTTCACATGGGGCAACATGGCCTTGACCAACTCGATGCCCTTGGCCACTGTCAAACGCGTGCCGCCACTGTCTTGGATGTTGAAGGTTTGCAGGGTGCTGCCCTCGGTCAAGCCACTGTGCGCCATCCACGACTTGAGTTGGTTGGACTCGCAGCCCAAACCCACGGCCAGCACACCGGCGAAATTGGGGTGGGTGGCGTAGCCGGCCAGGGTGCGCTCCAGCACCTGCATGCCAAGACCTTCGGTGTCCATGCCGCAACCTGTGCCATGGGTCAAGGCGATGACACCATCCACATTCGCAAAGTCGGCCAGCGCTGCGGGGTGCAGGGTCTTAGAGAAATGGTCAGCGATGGCGCGCGCGACGGTGGCCGAGCAGTTCACGCTGGAGAGGATGCCAATGTAGTTGCGTGTCGCCACGCGCCCGTCTGCGCGCACATAGCCCATGAACTCGGCGTGGCGTACAGGCACCTCGGGTTTGACATCGGCGCAAAACGCGTAGTCGCGCGCAAAGTCGCCCTTGTTGGGGCCCATGTCGAGGTTGTGGGTGTGCACATGCTCGCCGGGTGCGATGTCTTTGGAGGCAAAGCCAATGATCTGGTTGTAGCGGCGCACTGGCGCGCCCGTGGCAACAGCGCGGGTGGCGACCTTGTGCCCGGGCGGAATGAGGCCGCGCACGGCCACGCCCTCCACCACAGCGCCCGAGAGCAGTTGTTGGCGGGTGATGACCACGTCATCGGCGGGATGGAGGCGAATACAAGTGTTCATGAGAAAAGCCAGCTTAAGAAGACATTAAATGGGGTAACCACAGGGAAATGATGGGCACATAAGTGATCAATACCAAACTGATTAACAGGGGGACCAACCAAGGCAAGATGGCCATGGTGGTGCGCTCCACGCTCAAATTGGCTACCCGTGCCAGCACAAACAGCACCATGCCCATGGGGGGATGCAACAAACCAATCATGAGGTTGAGCACCATGACCAATCCAAAGTGAACCAAGTCAATACCGAGTTGCTGACAAATGGGAACCAGAATGGGGACAAGAATGGTGATGGCAGCGGTGGGTTCCAAAAAACAGCCCACAAACAGCATGAGCAAATTGGCCAGCAACAAAAACTGCCATGGTTGATCGGTGACACCTAAGACCCATTGACCAATCGCCGCGGTCACGCCCGTGGCGGTGAGCAGCCAGCCAAAAATACTGGCTGCCGCCACAATGAACAACACCGTGGCCGTGGTTTCAACGGTGTCAAGGCAGATCTTCACAAACAGTTTGAAGTGCAGGGTGCGGTACCACCCAAAGCCCAAGATCATGGCCCAGACACAGGCAGCGATAGCACCTTCAGTGGGTGTGAACACACCGGTGGTCATGCCACCAATCAGCAGCACAGGCGTCATGATGGGCAACACGGCTTGGAAGTTAAATAATTTGTCGGCCGCAAACAGCACCACCAAGCCCAGCAACACCGTCACCTGAGGTTGGGTGTTGAGTTCGGTGATGAAAAACCAAATGGCCAGCGGCCACCCAATCACCACCACAGTTTCCAGCAATGCTTTGAGCAACTTGGGCCACTCAAATTTGACATCGCCACCCCAGCCGTTTTTGTGGGCGAAGTAAGCCACAGTCAGCATCATCAACAAGGCCATCACAAGGCCGGGCATGATGCCCGCCAAGAACAGCGCACCGACCGATACATTTGCCATCATGCCGTAAATGACAAACGGCAGGCTGGGCGGAATGATGGGTCCCAGCGTGGCAGACGCCGCGGTCACGCCCACGGCAAATTCGGCTTCGTAACCATGGTCGGTCATGGCTTTGATCTCAATGGTGCCCAAGCCCGCCGCGTCAGCAATGGCCGTGCCACTCATGCCGGCAAACACCACTGAACCCACCACATTGACATGACCCAAGCCACCTTTGAGCCATCCCACCAGCGCCAGCGCATAGCTGTAAATGCGGTGGGTGATGCCGGCGGTGTTCATAAGGTTGCCAGCCAAAATAAAAAACGGCACGGCCAACAAAGGAAAGCTGTCAATGCCAGACACCATGCGGTGTATCACCACAAAGGGGGGCGAGCTGGGCACGAACAACAAATAAATGAGGGAGGCCCCCGCCATGGCCATGGCCACGGGCAAGCCGCCGCTTAGCAAAAATAAAAAAATTATTTTTAACATGCTGACCTTAAAGGTTGTCGGGGCGCTCAAGCACGCTGTAGCCTTGTTGCCAGTGACGCCGCATGATCCACACACTGCGCCAGGTCATCAACACAAAAGCCAGTAACACCACGGCGTAGACGATGTTCATGGGCAAGTTGACGATGGTCATTTGGTAGTTGCCCATTTTTTGCATCAGCAACCATGTCAACCAACTGGCGTAGGCCAAAAACACCACCCGCAAGCCATCGGTCAGTGTAGAGACTGCCCGCGCCAAACCAGTGGGCATGAAGCGGTAGAAGAAATCTACTTGGATATGGTTGTTTTTGGCCACCCCAATGACCGCCCCGATGAACACCGTGGCGATGAGCAAATAGCGGGCAATTTCTTCGGTCCACGCCGCCGAGTCATTAAACACATAGCGGGTGATGAATTGGTAGAACACCGTCAAGCCCAGCACCCAAAAAAACAGCAAGGCTAACCATGCTTCGGCGAAGGTGTCTGAAAGGTCTACCGTTTCATCCGCTTCACCAAAGGAAGCAGCCAGACTGTCGAGGTCGCCGCTCATTTGGCAGCTTGTACGCGGTCATAGTCGGCGCGGGTCAAACCCATGCTCTCCAAGGGCTTGTTCTTGAGCACCGCGTCTTGGAAGCTCTTGCGGTTGACCTCCACCACTTGCAAACCTTTTTTCTTGAAGATGTCCACCAACTCGGCCTCGCGTTTCTTGACTTTGACGGTGGTTCTGGCGGCCGCCTCTTGCATGACGTCGGTGAACATTTTTTGCTCGGCAGGTGTGAGCGTGCTCCACACGTGGGGGGCGACCATGGTGATCAAACCGTCAACAATGTGGCCGGTGAGCATGATGGCTTTTTGCACCTCGAAAAACTTTTTGGCTTCGATGGTGGTGAGAGGATTTTCTTGGGCATCGACTGTGCCGTTTTGCAGCGCCAAATACACCTCGGCGAAGGCGATGGGCGTGGGGTTGGCGCCGCAAGCCTGCCAAGTGGCGGTGTAGGCAGGGGCGTCGGGCACGCGGATTTTCAAACCCTTGATGTCAGCACATTGGCTGAAGGTTTTTTGGGCACTGGTGTGGCGAGCCCCGTAGTAGGTGTAAGAGGTGACTTGAATGCCGGTTTTGTTGCGAAACTCGTTGACCATCTCTTGGAACAAGGGGCTTTTGGCGTAAGCCAGCAAGTGGTCGCCGTCGCGAAAGATAAAGGGGTAGTAGGCGATGCCAAAGCGCGGGTAGGTGCGTGCCGCAAACGAGGGGCCGCCGATGACAATATCCACGGACCCCAAAGCCAGTCCTTGGTTCAAGTCGGTTTCTTTGCCCAAACTGGATGCGGGAAACACCTGAATATCAAACTTGCCGTTGCTGCGTTTTTTGATTTCTTCAGCAGCCCAGACCGATTCGGTGTGGTAGGGCTCGGAGGACTCGTAGGCATGGGCCCATTTGAGTTTTTGCTGTGCGAATAACGCACTGGGCAGCAGGCTTGCGCACACAGCCAACAGCACCCAGCATGGGCGAAAAAAAGACATGAAACGCATGGGTAAGGCTTTCAGGGCAAATAAAGATACTTGCATGCACCATACCGCTACGTCAAGCCGCAACTCATCCGCACAAACCCGTAGCCGGCGACTGCGTCGCTAAGCCCTATCATCCTTGGTTGTGCCATGAACACGTTGAATTCAGGAAACCGCATGCGATTACAAGGCAAACACATACTTATTACCGCGGCTGGTCAGGGCATTGGCAAGGCGACGGTTTTGGCCATGGTGGCCGAAGGCGCGACCGTCTGGGCGACCGATGTCAACCCGAGTCTGCTGGAGGCTTTTAAAGGCGTGGCGCAAGTCCACACCGCCGTGCTCGACGTGATGGACAAAGCGGCCATCCAAGCGCAAGTCGCTGCCATGGACCGCATCGATGCGCTCTTCAATTGTGCCGGCTATGTGCACAGCGGTACCGCCTTGACCGCCACCGATGACGACTGGAACCTGGCGTTTAACTTGAATGTGCGCTCGCAGTTTTGGACGATTCAAGCGGTTTTGCCCCAGATGGTTTCCCAAGGCGGTGGCAGCATCATCAATATGGCCAGTGTGGCCTCCAGCCTGAAAGGTCTGCCCAACCGCTTTGTGTACGGCGCCAGTAAAGCTGCTGTCATTGGTTTGACCAAAGCGGTGGCCGCCGACCATGTGCGTCAAGGCATACGTTGCAATGCGATTTGCCCTGGCACCGTGGACACCCCCTCGCTGCAAGACCGCATCAACAGCCAAGCCGATCCTGTGCAGGCGCGCAAAGACTTTATCGCCCGCCAACCCATGGGTCGTTTGGCGCAAGCCCATGAAATAGCACCTATCGTGGTGTTTTTGGCCAGCGACGAGTCGCAATTCACCACCGGTCAGGCCTACTCGGTCGACGGCGGCATGACCATTTGATCTTCAAAGGAAAGCAAATGAACCAACTTGATATGAAGGGCCGCCATGCGGTGGTGACGGGAGGCGCTAGCGGCTTGGGTTTTGCCGTCGTTGAGCGCTTGTTGCGCTCGGGCGCACAAGTCACGTTGTGGGACCACGACACGGCGGGCATGGCCAAGGCCGAAGCTGAATTCAAAAAAGCCGTGCCTGGCGCGGTGGTGCACAGCGTGAAGGTGGACTTGACCCAACACGCCCACGTGGTCGACGCGGTGAAACAAAGCATCGCCTTGGCCCCCGTGGATGCCTTGGTCAACAGCGCAGGCATTTCCGGCCCCAATATGAAATCGTGGGACTACCCTCTGGCTGATTGGCACAAGGTGTTTGACATCAACGTCAATGGCTTGTACTACTGTTGTCGCGAGCTGGCGCCCCACATGAAGGCAAGCAATTACGGTCGCATCGTGAACATTGCATCGGTGGCAGGCAAAGACGGCAACCCCAACGCCAGCGCTTACAGCGCCAGCAAAGCCGCTGTCATCGCGCTGACCAAATCGCTGGGCAAAGAATTGGCCGACACCGGTGTGCGCGTCAATTGCGTCACACCTGCGGCTGTCAAGACGCCCATCTTTGACCAACTCACGCCCGAGCACATACAGTTCATGCTGAGCAAAATTCCCATGGGCCGCTTTGGCACCCCCGATGAAATCGCCGCCATGGTGGCATGGTTGTGTACCGAAGATTGTTCGTTTTCGACCGGCGCGGTGTTTGATTTGTCGGGTGGTCGTTCCACTTATTGATTTTTTTACAGGAGCAAAAATGAAACTTGTGCGCTATGGCCCCATGGGCCGCGAAAAACCCGGCCTCATCGACGCTGAGGGCAAACTGCGTGACTTAAGCCACGTCATTGCAGACATCACGCCCGAGCAACTCAGCGACAAAGCCTTGGCCAAACTTTCGCGCATCAAGACTGCCAGCTTGCCACTGGTCAAGGGCAAACCCCGCATGGGTTGCCCCGTCAGCCATGTGGGTAAATTCATCGCCATCGGTTTGAACTACGCCGACCATGCAGCCGAATCCAATCTGCCTGTGCCTAAAGAGCCGGTGGTGTTCATGAAGGCCAACAGCTGTGTCCAAGGCCCTAACGATGACGTCATGTTGCCCAAGGGCTCGGTCAAGTCCGACTGGGAAGTCGAGTTGGGTGTGGTGATTGGCACCCGTGCCAGCTATGTGTCGCAAGCGCGTGCGCTGGACCACGTCGCCGGTTATTGCACCATCAACGATGTGTCCGAGCGCGAATACCAACTCGAGCGCGGCATGACCTGGGACAAGGGCAAGGGTTGCGACACCTTTGGTCCCATCGGCCCTTGGTTGGTCACCCGCGGAGATGTGCCCCAACCGCAGCGCTTGGCCATGTGGCTCGACGTCAACGGTGTACGCATGCAAACGGGTAACACCAAAACCATGGTCTTTAATGTCGCCAAATTGGTCAGCTACGTCAGCCAGTTCATGACGTTGATGCCCGGTGACGTCATCACCACCGGTACGCCGCCAGGTGTGGGCATGGGCATGAAGAAAAATGGCAAACCCGCACCTGTTTTTCTCAAGGCTGGCGACACCATGTCTTTGGGAATCGAAGGCCTGGGCGAGCAACACCAAAAAGTGGTGGCCTACAAAAAGCATTGAGGCAGAAATAACGTGAAAAAAACAGCCCAGTTTCTTGCCTTGCTTCTCATGGCCGTGCATGGGGCTGCCATCACACAAACACCGGCCGATAAAGCGGTGGTGCCGCAAGAGGTGTACAAGCAGCCTGTCGAGGGCTTGTCTTCCAAGCAAATGCAGCTCTTTCTCAAGGGGGAACGTGTCTTTTCCAACTTCTGGATGGCCGTCAACAACCCTGTCATCCCCTTGGTGTGGGACTTGTCTCAGACCGGCCCTGCGGGTGGTGAGTGGGGCTTAGGCCCCATGTTCTTGGCGACCAACTGCGCTGCTTGCCACCTCAATGCGGGTCGCGGCAGGGCCTTAGACGCCAGTGGCGTTTTGGCCATTCAACACGTGTTGCGCATTTCGATACCGGGTGATGGGAACCACGGCTCGCCCAAGCCCGATCCGAATTACGGAACTGAAATTCAAATGTTTGACACCATCACCCGCAAAGACCCTGAGGCGCGAGCCGGCGAGGGCGAGGTGTATATCGATTGGGTACAGAGCACCTTTACTTTTCCCGATGGCGAGACCTTGGCCTTACGCCAACCGAAGGTGCGACTGGAAAAACTCAACTTTGGTCCGTTGGCCGAGGGCGTGATGATGTCCTTGCGCAACAGCCAAGCCTTGGTCGGCATGGGCTACTTGGAAGCCATCAACGAGAAAGATATTTTGCATGTCGCGCAACAACAAAAAGCACAAGGCTTGAACGGTCGACCCAACTATGTGCGCGACGATATCAACAACAAACAAGCCATGGGTCGTTTTGGTTGGAAAGCCAATCAACCCAGCATCAGGCAGCAAATTGCCTCGGCGTTTGCTGACGATATCGGCGTGACCTCATCGCTGTACCCGCTTACCCACTGCACGCCTGTGCAACTCGAGTGCTTGGCGGCCATCAGAGGGCCCAAACCCGAGTTGCGTCCCGAATTATGGGACTCGATCACGTTTTGGACGCAGGCGTTGGAAACGCCTGCACAGCGCGATACCGGCAAGCCCGAGGTCAAGCGTGGTGAGGCCGTGTTTGTCTCGACAGGGTGCGCCATGTGCCATGTGCCTGAATGGCGTACCGGCAAATACGCAGCCGTACCGTCGATCTCCAATCAACGCATACGCCCTTATACCGACTTGCTGTTGCACGACATGGGGCCTGATTTGGCCGACGGCCGCCCCGACTTCAAAGCCAGTGGCAACGATTGGCGGACCGCGCCGTTGTGGGGAATAGGTCTGTCTAAGCAGGTCAGTGCCAGCACCTCGTTTTTGCACGATGGCCGCGCTCGTAATTTGCTCGAAGCGATTGTGTGGCACGGCGGCGAGGCCAAATCTTCGCGCGATAAGTACACCGCTTTGCCGGCCAATCAGCGTCAAGAATTACTGGTGTTTTTAGAGTCGCTTTAAGTCACCCATTCAAGGTGACAGTTTGAATTCCCGGCAAGCTTGGTGTGGCAAACGCTTCCTTGTCAAACGCAGTGTCGCCATCCGGGTCGGGCATACCGGTGGTTTGCAAACCTTTGAAGTCAAACAAGTTGTGGTCCAGCAAGTGAGAGGGCGCCACGTGTTGCAGTGAATTGAACATGATGTCTAATCGACCAGGGTGTTTTTTCTCCCATTCACGCAACATATCGCCGACAAGCTGTCGCTGCAAGCCGTCTTGGCTGCCGCACAAGGTGCAAGGGATGATGGGAAACGCGCGGTGCGCAGCCCAACGCGCCAAGTCGCGCTCCGCGACAAATGCCAAAGGCCGAATCACGATGTGGTGGCCTGCGTCACTCACCAATTTGGGCGGCATGCTTTTCAACTTGCCAGCGAAAAACATGTTCAGGAAAAAAGTTTGCAAGATGTCATCACGGTGATGACCTAACGCAATTTTGGTCGCGCCAATTTCATCGGCGACGCGGTACAAAATGCCACGGCGCAACCTGCTGCACAGGCTGCACATGGTTTTACCTTCAGGAATTTTTTGCTTGACGATGGAATAGGTGTCTTGGGTTTCGATGCGAAACGGCACACCCAATTGGGTTAAATAGTCGGGCAAAACATGGGCGGGAAAACCGGGCTGCTTTTGGTCGAGGTTGACCGCGATGATGTCAAAGTGAATCGGTGCACGCGCTTTGAGTTTGAGCAAGATATCGAGCATGCCGTAGCTGTCTTTGCCCCCCGACATACACACCATCACCTTGTCACCCTCTTCAATCATGTTGTATTGAACAATGGCGTCTCCCACTTGACGGCAAAGGCGTTTTTCCAGCTTTTGGGTTTCGCGTTCAATGTGCATGGTTCACCATGAGCCCGCCTCCATGCGGATAGCGACTTCGCAGTCGTCAAAAATTTCCAGTTTGGTTATTTTCACCCTTACCGCTTTCACCCCTGTCAAACCCATCAGGCGGTGACAGAGTTTGCCAATCATGGTCTCGAGCAGGCTGACATGTTGTGCGGTGCATTCGTCGATGATGATTTGGCGTACCAAGCGGTAGTCCAGCACGCCAGAGATGTTGTCATCGGCGGGCAACAGCGGTTGTTCGCCCAAACTGAGTTCAGCGTCAACTTGTATGGGTTGCGGTGCTTTTTTCTCGTGCGCCAAGATGCCTAAGTCAGCGTTAAAACGCAGACCATTCAAGGTGAGAACTTGCTTGTGGCAGTTGTGCATGGGTAAATTGAATTAAAAATCTTTGAAACCAACTCGCTCAGTTCCGATAGAAAGACAGTCTGGATAGACATCCGGTTTGCTGGTGCCTATTCTTACAGCCATTACCTTGGGATGAGACATGAGCTGTTGAAAAATCTCGTCGCACAAGGTTTCTTGCAACTCATGGTGTGCTTGACCCACAATGTTGATGATGATTTCTCTTAAAAAATCGTAGCTCAGGGTGGAGGATATGTTGTCAATGTTTGCTGGCGCATCTTCAAGGCGAACGCATATGTCGACATCAAACCACATGCGTTGGGGAGCGTGTTTTTCGAAATCATGCACGCCAATTCGAACAGGCAATTCAAATTGACGAAGACTTAGCAAGCGGCATTGTGATGCTATTCGTGGATCGACATGTGAAAAAGAAAGCAAGGAAGACATCATGCATTAACCTGTTTATTGACAACAAACATAACATCTCTCTCAAGAGGGATCAGGTGTTGTCCATTGTCAATTTGAACCGTTGAACCGGTCATCGACTCATTTGTCGCGATGAAAACTGCCGCATCCGCAATATCTTTGGGATTGATGGCTTTTTTAAGCAAATTAACCAAAGAGGCTTTATCAAAATTTTCTTGGGTTTGGTCCCCGCTTAAATAGCTCAAGCCGGGAGACAAGCCGCACACCCTCACCCATGGCGCCAGTGATTGAGCTTGCAGGGCAACGCTTCTGTGCAAAGCAAGCTTGCTGACTGTATAAGAAAAGTAATCCGGATTGAGGTTGTGTACTTTTTGGTCTAGTACATGAATCACACAAAAGGATTCGGCAGGTGGTTTTGTGAGCGCTGCGCGTTGTGCAATTGCGTTACCTAAAAGCAATGGGACTACGGTATTGGTTTGAAAATGGGTTTGAAGCAATTCAGCGTTGGCGGATTGGGCGCTGTCGATAGCGAACAGGGATGCATTGTTGACAATGCACCGTGGCAACTTGGCTGTATGCGATTCACAACTGTCTAGTAACAAATTGTGCGCGTTAGGGTCATTCAAATCTTGTTGGATCAAAATGCATTGCATACCCAAACGCTGGACCATTTCCTGAGTTTCACGGGCGTTGTCAGCAGAATTTTTATAGTGACAAAAGATGTTCCAACCTGATCGAGCAAAAGCCAAGCAGAATTCGCGACCCAGCCTGTGTGCGCCGCCTGTCACCAATACCCATTCTTTAGAGGTCATTTTTTAACTTTGAGGTTGGGGTTCATGGGGTATTTGCGCCTTGACCATTGCGCCAGCCATGACGGATAACCATACAATGAATAACAAACGCCTGGCACCTAGAGGCAATGCAAGAGATGGCGACCCATGCACCCATTTGGATGAAGGTTGTGGTGATGAGTTTGAGTTTGGGTCACTCATGGATCAAGTAAGAAGACATTAATTGGTAACGCTCGAATTATGACGGCTCAAGCCCGTGCATTGGTGACAAAAATTCTTCAGTTCATGCAAACTGCCCAAGGTTGGCTGCCCTTTGACCGTTTCATGGCCCTGGCTTTGTATGCGCCGGGTTTGGGCTACTACGCGGCAGGGCAAGGTCAGATTGGGCGCATGCCGGCCTCGGGCAGTGATTTTGTCACGGCCCCTGAGATGTCTGCTTATTTCGGTATGAGCTTGGCGCGAAGCGTCAAAGAAGCCTTGGCGCAAAGCCGCACCCACGAGGTGATTGAGTTCGGTGCAGGCAACGGCACTTTGGCTTTGCAACTGCTGTCGGCTTTGGGTGAGCAAATAAAAAGCTACACCATCGTCGAGGTATCGAGCGCTTTGCGTGAGCGCCAAGCCCACAGCCTGCAAGCGTTCGCGCACCGTGTGCAGTGGGTCAGTGAGTTACCCGCGCAAATCAATGCAGTGGTGGTGGGTAACGAGGTGCTCGACGCCATGCCGGTGCGCCTTTTGCAGCGCACAGCCGGCGTGTGGCATGAGCGGGGTGTGGTGTGGGATGACACGCAGAACACGTTTGTTTGGCAAGACCGCCCCTGCGCTGATCGCCCCCCCGTGGACATCGAGGGCGATCACGATTACCTGACGGAAATTCACCCGCAAGCCCAGGCCTTTGTGCGCAGCGTGGGCGAGCGATTGGTAAGCGGTGTGATGTTCTTGATCGACTATGGTTTTCCTGAGGCTGAGTATTACCATGCGCAACGCCATATGGGCACACTGATGTGTCACAAAGGCCACCAAAGCGATGGCAACCCTTTGCAAGATATTGGGCGCAAGGACATCACCGCCCACGTCAATTTCACCGGCGTGGCAGTGGCTGCCCAAGAGGTGGGTTTAGAGGTATTGGGTTACACCAGCCAAGCGCATTTCTTGCTCAACAGTGGTTTGTTGAGCCTTCTGGAACATGCAACCCTGAGTGAGCGCAGCATGGCGCAAAAACTGATTCAAGAGCATGAGATGGGCGAGTTGTTCAAAGTCATTGCCTTTGGACGTGGCGAGCTGTGGCAGCCTTTGGGCTTTGTGCAAGGTGACAGAACGCATAGGTTGTGAACATATGTTTCGTTGGTTGATTGTGGTCTTCTTGGCCTTGTTGCTGTTTCAAGGCGCCATGCCTTGGCTGCAAAAGCTCGGCTTTGGCCGCTTGCCAGGTGATTTTCGTTTTCGCTTGTTTGGGCGCGATTTCTTTATTCCTTTGACCACCACCATCATTCTCAGCATGGTATGTGCGGCATTGTCACGCTTGCTCTAAGGACATCTGCCGCAGTTAACATGAACGAATGGACAAGAAGTTAAACCCATTTAGCACAACGCCACCAAGCCAATTGGGTTCCGTCAAATGGTGGCTGTTGTCCGTCGTGGCAGTCACCGCTTTTGCTGCAAGCTGGTTTTACCCAGACATTAAAAATAAACTCAGCAGCCTGTTGAGTGGAGAAGAAGTCACGGTTTCTGCTGACGGCCGGGGCAAGCCCGAGGGCGGCAAAAGCGGCAAAGAAGGCAGAAGCGGCAAGGACGGTAAGGGCGGCAAAGGTGGCGGTGAAGGCTCGCGCAACACACCCGTGAGTGTGGGTGAGGTGCGGCAAATGGATGTTCGCTTGCATGTTGAGGCCGTGGGCACCCTCACAGCACTCAACACGGCCGTGGTGCGCGCCAAAGTCGACGGTGAACTCAAAGCCTTGCGTTTCAACGAAGGTCAGGCGGTGCAAGCGGGGCAGTTATTGGCAGAAATCGATCCCCGGGCGTTCGAGGCGCAACTCAACCAAGCCCAAGGTCAATGGGCCAGAGACGCGGCCCAATTGAAAAACGCCGAACTCGATTTTCAGCGTTACCAAGACTTGCTGAGCAAGGACGCGATTGCCAGACAGCAGGTCGAGTCGCAAGCGGCTTTGGTGCGTCAATTGCAAGGCACGGTGCAAGTCGACCAAGCACAAATCGATTTAGCCAAACTTCAGCTTTCCTACACCCGTGTGACCGCACCCATCAGTGGCCGATTGGGTTTGAAGCAAGTCGAGCTGGGAAGTTTGGTTCGATCCAGTGACCCCAACGGTTTGGTCAGCATCACCCAAACCCAGCCCATGGCGGTGATGTTTGCGGTTCCCGAGTCCCATGTCCCCCTCATCATGCGTAAATTGAAAGCGGGGCAGGCCTTGCCTGTGGAGGCCTGGGACCGCGAACACAAAGTGCGTTTAGCCCAAGGGCGTGTCAGCACCACCGATAACGCCATCGATGTGGCAACCGGCACCTTACGCCTCAAAGCCACCTTGGACAACCGCGATGGCAGTTTGTTTCCCAACCAGTTTGCCAACATTCGCTTGCAACTCGACACATTGAAAAATGTGTTGACGGTACCTGTCCAAGCAGTGCAACGTGGTGCGTCTGGCACCTTTGTGTATGTGGTGCAAGCCGACAACACGGTACAGGTACAAGCGATTCAACTCGAGGCGGTGCAGGGCGATTGGCAAGCGGTGAAAGCGGACCTCAAACCTGGGCAGCAAGTGGTCACTGATGGCGCTGACCGCTTGCGCAGCGGCAGTGGTGTGGAGGTGGTGAAAGCGCTCAAACCATGAACCTGTCGCGTGTCTTCATCCTGCGACCGGTAGCGACCTCGCTCATGATGGTGGCGATGTTGTTGTGTGGGGCATTGGCTTACCGCTTCTTACCGGTGGCCTCTTTGCCGCAAGTCGATTACCCCACGATTCAGGTCAATACCCTTTACCCGGGCGCCAGCCCCGAGGTGATGACAGCCACCGTCACTGCACCCTTGGAGCGCCAACTGGGGCAAATGCCTGGCTTGGACCAAATGACCTCGGTGAGCTCGGGCGGCGCTTCAGTCATTACTTTGCGCTTTTCACTCAAGTTGCCGCTGGATGTGGCCGAGCAACAGGTGCAAGCCGCCATCAACGCCGCTACCGGTGTGCTGCCCACCGATTTGCCCATGCCACCCGCTTACAGCAAGGTCAATCCCGCGGACGCACCGGTGCTCACCTTGGCCATCAGCTCACCCTCGCTGCCCATCACACGTGTGCATGACATGGTGGAAAACCGCTTGGCCATGCGGTTGTCCCAAGTCGCTGGGGTCGGCTTGGTCAGCATTGCAGGGGCGCAGCGTCCTGCGGTACGTGTGCAGGTCAACAGCCAAGCGCTGAGTGCTGCGGGCTTTTCCTTGGAGGATGTGCGCACAGCCATTAACCAAGCCAATGTGAACATGGCCAAGGGCAGCTTGGACGGTGCTGCAAGAGCGTCGAGTTTGGATGCCAATGACCAGTTGCAAACGGACCAAGACTATGCCCGTATGGTGTTGGCCTTTAAGAACGGCAGCCCTTTGCGACTGCGCGATGTGGCCACCATTATTGATGCGCCTGAGAACAATCGCCTGTCTGCCTGGGCCAATACCCAAGCTGCCATTATTTTGAATATCCAGCGCCAACCGGGCGCGAATGTCATCGAGACGGTGCAAAAGGTGCAGGCGTTGCTGCCGTCGTTGCGCGCGGCTTTGCCCTCTAGTTTGGATGTGCAGGTGATGACCGACCGCACCACCACCATTCGTGCCTCGGTGCATGATGTCCAACTCGAACTGTTGCTGTCTGTAGCCCTGGTGGTGATGGTGATTTTTGTTTTTTTACGCAGCGCTGTTGCCACCTTGATTCCTGCCGTGGTTGTGCCCTTGTCGCTGGTAGGCACTTTTGCAGTGATGTACCTGGCAGGTTTTTCCATCAACAACCTCACCTTGATGGCCTTGACGGTGGCCACTGGTTTTGTGGTGGATGACGCCATCGTGATGATTGAGAACATCGCACGTTTTTTGCAGGCTACCGACCAACCGCGTAGCGCTGTGCAAGCCGCCATCGAGGGTGCAAAGCAAATTGGTTTCACCATCGTGTCGCTGACCTTTTCGCTGATCGCGGTGCTGATTCCTTTGCTCTTCATGGGCGATGTAGTGGGTCGCTTGTTCCACGAGTTCGCCATCACCTTGGCAGTGGCGATATTGCTTTCGGCGCTGGTCTCTTTGACCCTCACGCCCATGCTGTGTGCCTATTGGCTCAAGGTGAAGACCCACGATGACCACCGCTTGGACTCGGGCGCTTGGTTACAGGGTTTGATTGGACTTTATGCGCGGGGCTTGCATTGGGTGCTGGACAGGCCGGTAGCGACCTTGTTGACTTTTGCGCTGACGGTGGGGTTGACGGTGGCGGCTTATATCGTCAGCCCCAAAGGCTTTTTCCCTTTGCAAGACACAGGAGCGGTGCAAGTCATCACCGAGGCCACCCAATCCACCTCGTTTGAAGCCATGTCGCAGCGCCAACAAGCGCTGGCAGCCAAGTTGCTGCAAGACCCAGCCGTGCAAAGCCTGACCTCTTTCATTGGTGTCGATGGCCCCAACGCCAGTTTGAATGCAGGTCGCATGACCTTGAACCTTCAGCCCAAACAACAGCGTGGTGAAGATTTGACCGTGAGCTTGCAGCGCTTGAATGCTGTGGCGCAGCAGGTCACGGGCTTGCAAGCGTATTTGCAACCATTGCAAGACTTGAGTCTGGAAGACCGTGTTGCGCGCAACCAATTTCGTTTTTTACTCAGTGGGCCGGATGGGCCTGCGTTGGGCCATTGGTCCGCGTTGCTGCAAGAGCGCTTGCGCCAAGATCCTGCTTTGTCCGAGGTCGCCAGCGACTACCAAGACCAAGGCTTGCAAGCTTATGTGCGCATAGACCGCGAGGCCGCCGCCCGTTTGGGCGTGACGGTGATGGCGATTGACAACGCGCTCTACAACGCTTTTGGACAGCGCTTGGTGTCCACCATCTTTACCCAAAGCAACCAGTACCGTGTGGTGCTGGAGGTGCAAGACCAAGACCGTGTGGGGCCGGCTGCACTGGCGCGAATGAACGTTTCGTCTGTCAATGGTGCGCAAGTGCCACTCAGCAGTGTTGCAAAGATTGAGGAGCGAGCAGCCTTGCTCAGTATCTTGCATGTGGCGCAATTTCCGGCGGTCACTTTGTCGTTCAAGCCTGCACCCGGTGCATCCCTGGGCGAGGCGGTACAAGCCATTGAAACGCATTGGCAGGCTTTGCGTGCAGACAACGCTGTGCCCTTGTCCATCGAAACACGTTTTGAGGGTGCAGCGCTGGCCTTTAAAGCTTCGCTGCTCAACAGTTTGTGGCTGGTCTTGGCTGCGGTCATCACCATGTACATCGTGTTGGGGGTGTTGTATGAAAGCTATGTGCATCCCGTGACAATTTTGTCTACCTTGCCTTCAGCCGCTTTGGGAGCGTTGCTGGCCTTGCTGCTGGCACGCATCGAATTGGGTTTGATAGCGGTCATTGGCATTGTGTTGTTGATTGGCATTGTGAAAAAAAATGCCATCATGATGATTGACTTTGCCTTAGATGCGCAGCGCCACCAAGGCTTGACCCCGCGCGAGGCCATTGTCCAAGCTTGCTTGCTGCGCTTTCGCCCGATTCTGATGACCACCTTGTGTGCTTTGCTGGGTGCCTTGCCGTTGATGCTGGGCACTGGCGTGGGCAGTGAGTTGCGCCATCCCTTGGGCGTGACCTTGGTGGGCGGTTTGATACTCAGTCAGTGGTTGACCTTGTTCACCACACCGGTTATTTACCTGCAACTCGATGCGTGGGCGCAGCGTCGCGCCGTATCGCCATGAACCTCTCAGCCCCGTTTATCGCCAGACCGGTGGCGACCACCTTGCTCAGTCTGGGGTTGGCCTTGGCGGGTGGCTTGGCGTATCTGCAACTTCCCGTTGCGCCTTTGCCTCAGGTTGACTTTCCCACCATCTCGGTACAAGCGAGTTTGCCCGGTGCCAGTCCCGAGACCATGGCGGCCACGGTCGCCACGCCACTGGAGCGGGTCTTGGGCACGATTGCAGGGGTGACCGAGATGACTTCGAGTTCATCGCAAGGCAGCACGCGTGTCACCTTGCAGTTTGAACTCGACCGCGATGTCAACGGCGCAGCCCGCGATGTGCAAGCCGCTATCAACACCGCCCAAGCCTTGTTGCCCACGGGCATGCCCAGTCGCCCGACCTACAAAAAAGTCAACCCGGCTGACAGCCCCATGTTGATTTTGGCGCTCACCTCCGACACCTACACGAGAGGCCAGATGTACGACTTGGCGGCCACCACATTGGCGCAGCGTTTGGCGCAAGTCGATGGGGTGGGGCAGGTCACTATCGGCGGTGGCGCCTTGCCAGCGGTACGTATCGAACTCGACCCCAACAAACTGCTTGCCAACGGCGTGTCGTTGGAGATGGTGCGTCAAGCGGTGGTGGCCAGCAACGCCCATCGGCCCAAAGGCACGGTGCAAGACCAGAACCAAGCTTGGCAGATAGAGGCCAATGACCAAGCCCGCAACGCCCAAGACTATGCGCCGCTGATCTTGCGTTATGTGAATGGACAGGCCTTGCGTTTGCAAGATGTGGCGCAAGTGCAAGATTCGGTGCAAGACTTGCGCACCGATGGCGTGTCCCAGGGTCAGCCTGCGGTGCTGCTGGTGCTGAACTTACAGCCCCGGGGCAATGTCATTGAAACCGTGGACCGCGTACGCCACATCTTGCCGATGCTGCAAGCCGGTTTACCGGCAGCGGTGACGATGACCGTGGTGTCGGACCGCTCACCCACCGTTCGCGCCTCGTTGCTGGAGATTCAAAAATCATTGGCCTTGTCCATGGCGTTGGTGATTTTGGTGGTGGCCTTGTTTTTAAAGCGCTGGCAAACCGCGCTCATTCCTGCGGTGGCCTTGCCCTTGTCGTTGGCAGGCACCTGTGTGGTGATGTACCTCATGGGTTTGAGTTTGAACAACCTCACGCTGATGGCATTGACTGTTGCCACGGGCTTTGTGGTGGACGATGCAATCGTGGTGTTGGAGAACATCACACGCTTGCGCGAGCGAGGCATGCCGCTGCGCCAAGCCTGTTTGGAGGGTTCGCGGGAAATCGGTTTCACCGTGGTGGCCATCAGCATTTCTTTGGTGGCGGTATTCATTCCGATTTTGTTCATGGGCGGTGTGTTGGGTCGCTTGTTTCGCGAATTTGCGGTGGTGATGACAGCGGCCATTGGTGTTTCGCTGCTCGTATCATTGACCACCACCCCCATGATGTGTGCTGCGCTGTTGCCCCAGCAGCAACGCCCGCCATCTCTGCCCCGGCGCAGCAAAGGGGTGCGCTGGTACCGCCGTGGCTTGGCTTGGGCTTTGCGCCATCCTTGGTGGATGTGGCTGGTATTGGTGGGGGCTGTGGCGCTGAATGTCACGCTTTACCGCGCCATTCCCAAAGGTTTTTTTCCGCAACAAGACACAGGTCGCCTTAACGGCTATATCCGTGCCGACCAAAGCTCATCCTTTCAAGCGATGCAGCAACGCCTGCACACCATGCTGGCCATCGTGCAAGCCGACCCTGCGGTACTGACCGTCACAGGCTTCACCGGCGAGGGTCAGCGCAACGCAGCGCGTATGTTCATGACGCTCAAACCGCGTGAGCAACGCGACGCCAGCGCCGAGCAAGTGGTGGCACGTTTGCGGGCTAAGTTGTCCAAGGAGGCAGGCGCACGTTTGTTTTTGACACCTGTGCAAGACATACGCGTGGGGGCCCGGGTATCCAATTCGGAGTATGAGTTCAGCATCAAAGCCGATGAGCTCACGCAGCTGCGGGAGTGGGAACCCAAGTTGCGACGCGCCTTGGGCAAACTCAAAGAATTGGAAGATATCAGCAACGACTATGAAGAGCGGGGCTTGCAGACTTCGTTGGTGATTGACCGCGACGCGGCCGCACGTCTGGGTTTGTCGGTACGCGCCATTGACACCGTGCTGTCCAACGCCTTCAGCCAGCGGCAAATTGGGGTGATTTACAACCCTTTGAACCAATACCGCGTGGTGTTGGAGTTGGCTCCACCCTATTTGGAAAGCGCTGAGTCCTTGCGTCGTTTGCAGTTCATCAACGACAAAGGCCAAGCGGTGCCGCTGTCGGGTTTTGCCCGCATCGAGCTCACCAACACCGCTTTGTCCGTCTCGCATGAGGGCGGTGTGCCATCGGACACCTTCAGCTTTAGCTTGGCCCCTGGGGTGTCCTTGTCGCAAGCCACCCAAGCCATTGACAAGGCGGTGGCGCAGCTTAACCTGCCGGTGTCTGTGCGTGGCAGCTTTGCGGGCACAGCCAACGCTTTTCAACGCTCTTTGGAGACCCAGCCTTTGTTGATAGCGGCAGCCTTGCTCACCTTGTACATGGTGCTGGGCATGCTGTATGAAAATCTGCTGCACCCCTTGACGATTTTGCCCACCCTGCCCTCCGCGGGCGTTGGCGCTTTGCTCACCCTCATGGCCATGGGCACCGAGTTCAGCATCATCGCCATGATTGGTGTGATTTTGCTCATTGGCATTGTCAAGAAAAACGCCATCCTCATGATCGATGTGGCCTTGCAACACCAACACCGAGGACGCAGTGCTGCGCAGGCAATTTACCTGGCCGCCCAGAAGCGCTTGCGCCCCATCGTGATGACCACGGCAGCGGCCATGCTGGGTGCGATTCCATTGGCCCTCGCCTATGGTGTAGGTGCCGAGTTGCGCCAACCCTTGGGCTTGGCGGTGTTAGGAGGCTTGGTGCTGAGTCAGTTGTTGACCTTGTTCACCACGCCGATTGTCTTTGTGGGTTTAGAGGCATTGCGCAGTCGATGGTCGGCTTTTCGCCGTCCCGCCGTTCGCATGCTAAGTTCTGCGGTTTCGGGCAGGGGGGCTGCATGAGCATGACGAGGGTGGCGCGTTTTTTTGCGGCATGTGCACTGTGCGGCTTGCTGGGCGGTTGCAGCAGTTGGTTTAAGCCTCAGGCGTTCAACAAACCCATGGCACCCGTGCCCCATGCTTTTGGCTCTGTTCAGTCGGCCACGCTGGACGGCGACGCGGTCGACCGCGCTTGGTGGACCTTGTTCCAAGACCCTGTGCTCAATGATTTGCAGCTGCAACTCGATACCGGCAATGTCAGTTTGCAAGTCCTGTCTGCCAAAGTACGACAAGCCCAAGCCAGCTTGGCCAGCGCGCAAGCGAGTTTGTTTCCGAGCGTCAACCTCAATGCAGGCGCAGCGCGAGCGACCAGCACCGCGGGTGGCGCGTCCAGCAACAGTATCAATCTTGGGCTGCCCTTGACGTGGGAGCTTGATGTGTGGGGGCGCATCGATGCGCAAACCCAAGTGGCCAAAGCCAATGTGCAAGCCAGCCGTGAAGACATGGCGCTGGCGCGTTTGTCCGCCCAAGCCACATTGGTGCAAACGTATATTGCTTTGCGCAGCGCCGAGCGCCAACAAGCGGTTTTAGACAAGGCGCAAGCTGCGTACGAGCGGGCCTTGACCTTGACACGCTACCGCTATGAGGCGGGCGTGGTGTCAGCAGGGGATGTGGCTCAGGCCGAGTCGCAATGGCACAGTGCGACAGCGCTTGGCATCGAGGTGCAAACCACCCGTCAACAACTCAGCCACAGCTTGTCGGTGTTGCTGGGTCTTGCGCCCTCGGCCCTGAACATGGCCAGCACCCAGGCCTTGCCCAGCTTGCCTGCTTTGCCTTTGTTGGTGCCGGCTTCGGTGTTGCAGCGTCGCCCCGATATACGCGCGACCGAGTTGCGGGTGATGGCGGCGCAAGCGCAGTTGGGGGTGGCACAGACCGCGTTCTTTCCCACCTTCAGTTTCGCCGCCAGCACCGGTTACAAAAGCAGCGATTTGGCCGGTTTGCTCAGCGCATCCAGCCGTTGGTGGTCCTTAGGTCCATCGATGGCTTTGTCCTTGTTGGATGGAGGACAGCGTCAAGCCGCGCAAGACGACGCCAAAGCCGCGTTGGAAGTGGCGGCTTTGAACTATCAACAAACGGTGCTGAATGCTTTGCAAGAAGTGGAAGATAACTTGGTGGCGGCACATCAGTTGCAGTTGCAAGAAGTGGCGCAAGACCAAGCATTGCAATCTGACGAACGCAATTTGCGCATCACTGAGGCGCAGTACGCAGCGGGCACGGTCAGCTATTTGAATGTGGTCACCGCTCAAACCAGCGCACTCACTGCGCAGCGCAATGTGCTCGATGTGCAAAGCCGTCGAGCGTTGGCGGTCACGCAATTACTTAAGAACCTGGGCGGGCGTTGGGACGCAGACACCGGCGCCAAATGATCAGCCTGCCAAAGCGACTTTGATGGCCTGTACACGGGCCACATCAATGTGCTGACCCACCTGTGCACCTTTGAGACCTTCTTTCATGGCCACCTCTGACAGCACGGCAGTATTCACCGACAAGGCAGCTTGCAGCATGCCTTGCAAATGTGCGGCCTGCGGGTAAGCGCGGTCGTGCAAACCCAAGCGTCCTCGTGCATCTGCTTCGCAGGCTTGCAAAGCCAAGGCAAAGCGGTCTGGACGCCGCAGTGCATCGCAGCGCACCAACAACCGCAGCACGGCTTCAGCACTGAGCCCTAAGCAGCCATGGATATGACCGTGTTCACGCGCCACCACCTCGGCCAGTTCTTTGCAGGCTTGGGGCACCCGCAAACGTTCGCACACACCGCGTAAGAGTTTCACGCTGCGGCCTTCGTGGCCGATGTGCCGCGGCAGGGCAGTGGCGTGGGTATTGCCCTTGCCAAGGTCGTGGCACAAGGCGGCAAATCGAACCTCTAAACAGGTGTTCATGCGGGCGCATTGGTCCAGCACCATTTCCAGATGCACACCCGTGTCCACCTCGGGATGGTGTTCTACAGGTTGCGGCACACCATACAAGCGATTCACCTCGGGCAAGATGATATGCAAAGCGCCACAATCGCGCAGCACTTGCAACATCCGTGAGGGTTGGTGGCTCAACAAGCCTTTAGCCAACTCTTGCCATACCCTTTCGCTGACCAAGGCGTTGACTTCGCCGGCTTGAACCATCTGCTGCATCTGTGTGTGGGTTTCGGGTGCCACTGTGAATTCAGGAAAACGTGCGGCCAAGCGGGCCAAGCGAAGAATACGCACAGGGTCTTCGCGGAAGGCATCGCTCACATGCCTGAAGACTTTGTGGCGCAAGTCTTCTTGACCCTTGAAGGGGTCGATCAACTGGCCTTGTTCGTCTTGCGCGATGGCGTTGATGGTCAGGTCGCGTCTTGCCAAGTCTTGCGCGAGCGTGACCTCTGGCGAGGCATGCACCACAAAGCCTTTGTAGCCCGGCGCAGTTTTGCGCTCTGTACGTGCCAAGGCATGTTCTTCTTTGGTATGGGGATGCAAGAACACCGGAAAGTCTTTGCCCACAGGGACAAAGCCTTTGGCGACCATGGCCTCGGGTGTGCTGCCCACCACCACCCAATCACGATCGCTGCCTTGTATGCCCAGCAATGCGTCTCGCACGGCGCCACCAACCAAATAGGTTTGCATGGCGCTCAAGGCAGAGAAAAAACTTGGCCTAAGGTGGTGGGTGAGGCCACGCCCAGTGCCGCCAAACCCGGCCAGTTGCCGCTGGCAACGTTGTCGACTTGCATCGAGGCCACGTTGTCGCGGCTCATCAAGGTTGGACCTGGCAACATTTCCATCAGCCACGCTTGCACATAGGCCAAGCTTTGCGGCAAAGGAATCACCCAACGCGGGTGGCCAGCCCAACCACCTGCGTGTTCCACCAATTGTTTCAAGCTGAAAATTTGTGGCCCCACCAATTCATACGTCTGGCCAGCGGTGTTGCCATGCAGCAGCGAAAACGCCACGGCTTGGGCAACATCTTGCACCCAAACGGGTTGAAAGCGGGTGTGGGCCCCTGCCAGCGGCACCACCGGTGCCAAGGCCTGCAGCTTGGCAAACACATTCATGAAGGCATCGTCTTGCCCAAACACCACGCTGGGTCGCAACAGCGTCAGTGCCAAGCCTTGGGATGACAAGCTTTGCAAAGCCTCCTCTCCTTGGGCTTTGCTGCGTTGGTACATGGACGGCGCATCCAAGGACGCACCCAAGGCGCTGATATGCACCAAGCGCTGAATGCCCGAGGCCAAACATGCCTTGGCCAACAGCGCAGGCAGTTGCACATGGGCTTTGTCGAATTGCGCTTGGGTGCCGTGCAAGATGGCAACCAGGTTGATCACCGCATCGTGGCCGGGCAACAAGGCGGCCAGTTGCGCAGGGTCGTGGACATCGGCTTGCACCACCGACACCATGGGCAGCATTTGCACCGAACGCGCTGGCAAGCGACGTGTGGGCACCGTGATGTGAACACCTGCGCGGTTCAAAGCCTCGCACACATGACGGCCCACAAAACCGCTTCCACCCAAGACCACAATGTTTTTCATAAGTCAGACTGTAGCGGTATTGCAGCCCAGCGGTATGTCACAGGCACAGCAGGCTTGAAAGAGATAATCCCATGATGAACCAACTCCATGCATTGAAGCAATTCACCACGGTGGTCGCCGACACGGGCGACTTCCAACAAATTGCCCAGTACCAACCGCAGGACGCCACCACCAACCCCTCGCTTATCCTCAAGGCTGTGCAAATGCCGGCCTACCGAGCTTTGCTCGATCAGACGATGGCGCAGCATCCTAAAGCGCCCTTGGACGAAACCATGGACCGATTGCTGGTGCGCTTTGGTTGTGAAATTTTGTCTTTGTTGCCTGGGCGGGTGTCCACCGAAGTCGATGCCCGACTGAGCTTTGACACCGATGCCACCCTTTCTCGGGCGCGGCGCATCACCCAGTTGTACCAAGCGCAGGGCATAGACACGCCAAAGCGTGTGCTCATCAAAATCGCCGCCACGTGGGAGGGCATGCAAGCCGCGCAGGTGCTGGAGCGCGAAGGCATTCACACCAACCTCACGCTGTTGTTTGCGTTCGCACAGGCCGTGGCTTGCGCCCAAGCGGGGGTGAAACTCATTTCCCCGTTCGTGGGGCGTATTCACGACTGGCACAAAAAAGCCGCCGGTGCTGCTTGGGACGAGGCTGCCCGTTCAGGTGTGAACGACCCAGGTGTGCAAAGCGTGCGCCAGATTTATAACTACTACAAGCAGCATGGCATTGCCACCGAGGTCATGGGTGCGAGCTTTCGCAACATCGGGCAAATCACCGCGTTGGCAGGCTGCGATTTGCTCACCATCGCCCCCGAATTGCTGGCGCAGTTACAGGCGCAGACCACGCCTCTTTCGGTTGCCCTCAGCGTGGCGCAGGCACAAGCAATGCCCATCGAGCGTGTCACGCTCCACGAGGCGCAGTTTCGTTTTGCCCTGAATGAAGACGCCATGGCCTGCGACAAGCTTGCCGAAGGCATTCGTGCTTTTTGCGCCGATGCGCGAAAACTCGATGCCTTGATGCAGACTTAAGCGTAACGGTCTATGGCCACACCCTTGTCAAAGCGGACAGGGGGATGTTTGACCCGACGCGGTTCGTGGTGCAGACATGCTGTGGGCATGGCGTGCTGCGGTCCCCAAGCGAAACCCAACACACAGCCGTCGTCTTGCCGGCGGGGCGTCTTTAAGGTCTGTAGCGACCGGATTTCTTTGAGTACGATGGGTCTCATCAACATGCGATGCGAATTAAAGTACTCAAATATTAATCGATAAATACCTTTATTTAGCTATTTAATAGTTAATTTTTGTGATTTTGTGTATTTTTATCCACACAAAGTATTCATTTTTTCTGTAACTGTGCGCACGGGTCGTCTCTGGACTGCGGCGGCGTGAGCCACACATAGTCGGCTTGCGGAGCCAGTTCAGTCAAAAAGGCCTGTTTTTCTTGCAGGGGGCGGCTGTCGTCCCACTCCATGAACAGCACGCTCAATGTGTGCAAGTGCGGTGAAGATTTGTACACAACAAAAGGCACGCCCAAGTGCTTCCAAGCATGCCCATTGCCTGCCAACACTATGCTTGGCAGGTGTGCGAGTGCAACCTCGGCCATGGCCGCGTCGCGTCCGCGTTGCACTGCTGCCATGCCCTCAAACATGCTGGCTGGCATGGCGCTGCAGTGCCCTTGGTCGATTTCTTCTGCCAATGCTTTGCTTTGCTGCACGTTAAATGGGGCTTTCGCCAGCAGCGAACGCACCGCGTCTGGCAGGCTTTGGCCGCGTGTTTTGAACACTTCTTTGATGGATTCGCCGGGCAAATTGCCACCCATGAGGGGCATTTGCATTGCAGTGACCGCTTCAAACAAGGGTTGGTGCAGTGGCCATCCCCAGCCATCTGGTTCAAAGCCGGCGGCTTGTAAACCTGTCAACAACTCGCCGCCCTCCTTGAAACCCAGGCGCCAGTTCAAATGTTCAGCCACCACTGTTTTACTCGCAGCTGGTAATTGACGCAGCAATTCGCCACGCAGCTGGTGGTGGCGTGGGTTGTCGTGAATCTCTCCCAACACGGCAACATCGCTGTGTGCCAATTGGTCGATTAACACCTCCACAGTGCTGGGTGTGGCGGCAGGCAGGGCGTAAAGCGATTCGCCACTGGCGAACAGGTGTTGGGCAAAGGCGTTGTGAAATACAACGCATGCCAACAGCAGGGCCAAGCGTTGAATGCGTAAAGTTAATTTCATTCACCAACCTTAACAAAACCGAATGTATTGTGAAGTCACCAATGAAAAAACCCCGCAAGGCGCGAACCTTGCGGGGTTTTGTCGTCATGGTCCCCGATTCAAGCTCGGGGAGACGGGAGGGGCAATTACATGCCCATGCCACCCATGCCGCCCATGCCACCCATGTCGCCGCC
>Ga0114962_10000301_pt1 | contig 42904 bp, 27 predicted proteins | sample C_130820_MF_Meta_FD_87017 | JGI IMG/M metagenome (GOLD analysis project Ga0114962, IMG submission 87017) | Freshwater microbial communities from Lake Croche, Canada to study carbon cycling - C_130820_MF_MetaG | ecosystem: Environmental > Aquatic > Freshwater > Lake | place: Lake Croche, Canada...
GAGGCGGTTGACCGGTACCCCCTACTCAAGCTTCACATATCAACGGAACCCTAGTAACCCGATCAAGATCCAAGTCCTATAAGCTGGGGTTGTATCTTTTTCACATGGCCCCGACCATTTGTTGCCTTAAGTTAGCAATTGCCTTTGACGCCCAAGTCCAGACCGGGTATCTCACCGTTCTTCAATGGGGCCGGACCAAACATCCGGCACAGTGTCTTTTGTGTTGCCTTAAATTTTGTTTATGATGTGTGAGCCATGTACTCTAACTGAGATATGGCCATTGTAATAATCTGTGGATTCTAATACCTTGCGATCAAACTGTTCTCTAGCTTCAATGTAACTGCATTGTGCTTTTGAAGTGCAATAGTAAAGTATTTCTCTGGTGAAGTTGTCGGTGCCTAAGGTGTTTACATCAGCAGTTAGATTTTCGCTCGAACCGTAGTACTCGCGCCAATCACTGTCAATTTTGGTTCTAATTTTCTTTTTTTTCTTGATGCCGTTTTTTTGCTTGACTGTTTTGTATGTGGTTTTTGAAAATTTAGCTAGTTTTTTGCCTATGTACTTGCGACCAGAAAGATTATTGGTGATCAGGTAAACAAATCCTATGCATTCTTCAGGCAGTGTCTCAACTGGGGTGTTTTGATAAAGCCATGTCATGCGAGAATTTGTTGTATTACCTTTGCAGTATAGTTATCTCTTTCACCATGTTGTAGCATATTTTTCATCAACCACTGAGCTCTTGCATTTGGTCTGGCATTCTTGCCAGCGAAATGTTTGTAACTCAGCTGCCCAAAATGGGTCTATAATCGAATCTGCAAGTGTTCTCTTATGTAAATTAAAGTTGTTTGCTATTTGTTGCCAGTCTGAATTGTGATTATATCTATTGGCTACCCAGCAGCAGGGGAATAATCTGCCTTGAGCATCAATGTACAATCCTTTGTTGCCTATCTCGCATAACGGCGTTACACCATTACGACTTTTGGTTTGATTGAATAATTTGTTGTTTGTGAATGGGATTGTTTCCCACTCTCCTGCTTCTGATAGAACAGTAACTTCGCGTTCAAAGCGATGTGTACTGCTGACAAATTTTACACTAGGTTGCAGTGGATCTTCCACACCATATGAAGGATACACGCTGCCAAACTTTGTGCTCTTGGTCAATTGAAATTTGTCTACGCCAAGTTGTTTTGCAAGATTTTGCATGAAGTCTAATTTGTTTTCGTTGAACTTGAATGCAATTGCGGCCCAGACTATCTGACAGCTACTTGCTGCTCTGAGAGCTTGTAGTCCAGTAATGATACTGTCGTAATCGCTGTTCACACGATACAAGTTATTGCTAGCGTTATCATATCCGTCAATGCTAAAGTGTACACTATCGTGTGATTCCAGGCACAGTCCAAGCTCATTCCACCAGGATACTTTTTTATGACTACCATTGGTCACAATCACAATCTCCACAGGCTTGATGCTTTTGATGTACTGTATTACAGGTATCAGATCATGGGCGTATATAGGATCACCGTCATCGCCGCAGAATGTGATTTTCTCTACGTTGGCCAACACAAATTCAGGAGTAAAATTGCGCTTGAAGAATTCTAAATCTAGTTCAGTATTGACTAAACCATCAGGCACTTCCTGACGGGCACATCTAGGACACCGCAGTGTACACTTGCTGGATATCTCAATGTGAAAATGCCAAGTAGCTAACATAGTTGTGTTTCTCTTTGCCATTGGTTACTAAAACTGGAGCCACCATCCTTGGATCCACATGTGTCTAGGCAAACAATATTGGGTTGCAAACTAGTCCACGAATTCTGAACACTGTCAAAGTCGGTGACAAAATCTCTTTGTCTTGAGCCCAACCAACAGCAAGGACTCATGTTGCCTTGGGAATCAATGTATACGCTCTGTTCTCTAAGCACATGGCAATCTACCTGTGTCGAAACCACTTGCGGCAGCTGCCAGGCTACAGGTGCTTCAAGTCGATCTGTGAATCCACGCCGGCTGATCTTGGCACGAAACCAAGAGAAGCCCATGTCACGTGCCAGTTGTTCGCATTCGTCTACCTGATGCTGGTTGTGCTTGTACACCAGCATATCCCAGTGTGCAGCACCGCCAGCTTCTATGAATGCCTGTGCGTTCTGCATCAGTTTGCTCCATTTCACATTTTTTCGATACACCTCGTTTGTGTTAGCCAATCCGTCGATGCTGAACACCACGTAATCCAGCGGCTGATTGAATATGGTGCCTAGCGCATGCCACCACATGGTGGTTTGTACGCCACCGTTGCTGTTCATGCCCAGGGTGATATTGGGATTCTGACTTCTAAAATAATTGTAGATATCCAAGGTGTATTTGCCAGCAGCAGGATCACCGTAGTTGCCACACATGAACATCTTGCGGAGTTGTGCAATTTGATCAGTGGTAAAGTGTTTGAGAATCTGCTCTACTGTGAGATGATGCTGACGATCCTTGCGGAAGTCCTGATCAGTTTCGCGGGCACACAAAGCACACGCGGCTTGGCACACATCTGTGGGTTCTAAATGCAAGACTTGAATGCTACGCAAGTTCAACCTCGGTGTTGTAGTTGGTGAATCCATTTTCTTTCACAACCTTGAGTATGTTTTCTACTCGTCCACTCAGCTCGTCTCTATGACTCACAAGCCAGATACTCTTGTGACGTTCACGACTCATGCGTTTGAGCAAGGCCAGAGCATTCTCTACACCTGCTGTGTCTAGTCCATTGTCAATTAGTTCATCCACAAACAACAAGTTGATTGGAGAGTACAGGCTTTCCCAAACGTCACGGAATGCAAAATTAAGGCTCAAGATCAGTCTGGTGCGTTCACCACGGCTGAGATTGTCAAAGTCTAGTTCACGACCCAGTTCTTCAATGCTGACACTGAGATCGTTTTGAAACTTTACAGTGTGCGGCAAACCAATACGATCCAGATAGTGTGTGAGTCTTGCGTTGAGATAACTCAAGTTTTGATCAATGATCTTCTTACGAACAAAACTGTCCTTGCTGGTCAGTAGTTTGAGTAAAAAGTCCTGATGCTCTTGCAGTCGATTGAGATCGTTCAAGGCATCATAACTCACAATCTGTAGAGCCTGATTGGTCATGTCGTCGATCTGATCAGTATAGGGATCAGTCTCGGCTGTTTTGTTTGTGATCTGTTGCAACAGGTTGGCAACTTGACTCATGTGTGTGATAGCCTTGGCTTCAGTGTCGTAGTGAGTAACTGGTTGAGCACCCAGCACAATCTCAGTATATTCTGACACCTGTTCAGTATAGGGGTCAAGTTCGTCAAGTTTGGCATCAATTTGCTTTTGAATATTTTCCAACTCGCTTGAATGTCGTATGGCTTCTGCTTCGGTGCGATAATGTGTGACAGGCCGTGTGCCTAATGCGCCTAGTGCCGCTAGTGCCGCGGCATGTTCTGTCAGCTGACTAGTCGTGGCCGCAGACTGTAGTGCAGCTTCTTGCAGGGTCTTTCGTTTGGCTTCCAGCACTGCTTCGTGGCTTCCATCGTGGAACTCTTGTCCACAAGCATAACACTTGTGTTCTTCTAGTTCGGCAATCTCTGTACTCAGTTTAGCGATAGAGGTTTTCTCTCGAACCTCATCAGAACGGCAACGAGCAATTGATTTTTCAAGATCCGCAATGTTCTTGGCTTGGTGCGTGTGCGCAACCAGAGCGGTATGTGCAGCCAGTTCAGCCCCAATGTCAATGTGGCTCAGTAGATCATAGTTGGCTCTAAATTCAGCCACATCTCGAAATTGTTTTTGTCTCCAGGCGGTTTGTCTAGCCACCAAGGCAGTATGAGCATCCTGCGATTTCTTTTGTTGATTGTAGACAGCAAGGGCTTGATGGGCCAACAATTCAGCTTCAATGTTGATTTGTGTTAGGTCAGCATACTGTGTGGCTAGATATTCAAGATCACTGTCTTGCTTTTTTTGCCACAGCACTCGCCGTCGCCGGAGGCTTTCAATCTGTTCTGCAATGCGGCTGTTGGCTTCGACTACTGCTCTGATTCTAAATTCTTCTTGAGATACAGCATCTTTGGTACCTCTGGCCAGTTCTTTGATTGCATCAGCACGTTCGCTCAGCAGGGTAATGCCCAACAACTGTTCAATAATAGTTCGTTGATCATTGGCTTTCAACCCAAGAAACGGTTCGGTATAGGTGTTAAGAGCCACAACGTGTTTGAACATGTCGTGACTCATGTTCATGATGCGTTCCACAGCGTCTTGTGTTTCTCTTGAATCACCTTGTGCTTCGTCTGTGGCCACAGTGGCTTCGTTGTTCACATAGAACTTGAGTACGTTGGGTTTGCGGCCACGTTCAATTCTGTATTCAGCACCGTTGACTGCAAACTCCAGACTGACCAGCATGTTTTTGCCATTGGTCTTGTTTACCAGATTGTCCTTGCGGATGTTGCTGAGAGCGTTACCATACAAGGCATAGCTGAGTGCATTGATGATTGTGGTTTTGCCTGTGCCGTTGCGTGATCCGTCACCGCCAAGATCAAGATTCTCGCCCAAGACCAAGGTAATGTCCTTGCGATCAAAGTTGATGGCCTGGGTAGCGGCACCCACGCTCATGAAGTTTCGAACAGTGAGATTTTTAATTTGTATCAACCAGAACTCCGTGTTTGTCTAACATTGTAACAATTTCCTGGGTGTTTGTAAACCAGTTTGAATAATCGTTATGTGGTACCTCTATGCCAAACTCTAACCAAATATAGTAATAAATGACTGCTTGATTCCACACATCAACTATGTGCATGAGATCAAATAAAACATTATTTTTTACACAATTTATAACAATTTTTGCATCTTGTATTGGTGTAATATATTTTTGATTTGCTGCCTGCCATTTTTTCCAGATGTTGTCAAATGGGTCTAGCTCTATCCCGCAAGATTCCAACGCAATTGATAGATCGGTATAGTCAATCATGTTGTCAATCTTTAGTGCAAAATTTATGCTGTTGGGTTTCCAAGCCGATCTTAGTGGATGATCACGTAAAAACAAAAAATATTTTTCTCGTCTAGCCCACAAATTCTGAGTATTCCAGATGTCAATAGATAATTCACATTCAAGATTGCTCTCCATAGCTTTGTCTATCATGGTTTGAGCAACAATGGGCCAAGTATAATCAGTGTAGCAAATTTTAATAATATTGGCAGTAGGGAAGACAGATTTGAATTGTTCGCTTTCATCCGTGATGCCGTTATCAATCAATACTGAATAATTTTTTTTGTTTTCAAACTCAAAAGTTTTTGACCAGATACCATGTAAATATTTAGGTACAACTAAATCAATATTGTGACTATTTCCGTTGTTGCTGAATGTTAGTTGCTTTTTTGGTCTAACAAAATTTTTACCATGCAATGATAGAATTGCATTAATAAAGTGGCCGAATCCTCCACTAGGATACCAAACACAGTAGATCATAGATTTTGATAGATCTTCAACAGCAGTTTGTTGTCGTAGAATTCACTTTCAATGTTGGTGATTTGGTCCGTGACAATTTGATCTACTGATTCAAACTTGATCTCTCCGGGTGCCATATCTGTGTCCACAGAGCTGGACTTACTGGGTATCAGAGCCATCTCTCTAAGACCGTAGTCTTTGATAAATGTTTCTTTGACAAAGTTGGCTTCTTCGTATGAAATCTCAATGTCCAGTTGCACACGCACATGCATGCCCGGTGCCAAGATAGTGGCAGCATTGTCGATTATGTTGCTGAGACCAAACACACGATATCTGGGCTGATCTGGCCAAGCGTGAAACTCGGGCTCCTTGCCCCAATCCAGGATCATCATGCCACGCTCATCGTCACCAGCATCTGCATAGTTGTGCGGAAAACAGTTACCAATATAGGTAATGTTCTTTTTGGTCTGTCGCTTGTGAAAGTGTCCGGTGAACACATGTTCAAAGCCGGTGAAGTGTTCACGTTGCACTTCGCCATGATCGGGCATTTCAATCTGTGCATTCATCAAGTAACCGGGCAGCTCAAAGTGCCCAAACATGTACTTGCCCGTTAGTTTGGGTATGCGTTTATGATCGTCGGCCACAAGCCAAGGTGCGATAATGACATTGCCGCTACTAAACCAGTCGTTGCAGATGTGTACATTAGGCAGATGCTTTGCCCATTCAACACTTTGTATATCGCGTTTATCGCGATAATACAAATCGTGATTTCCAGGAATAAAATACACATTGCTAAAATTATCATTCATGTGCTCCAGTGCTTGCAGGCTGTAGTTGAGTGTGACAATATTGAGACTGGCTCGATTGTTGTGCCAGTCACCCAGAAACAAGCAGGTCTCGCAACCTTCTGATTTGGCCTTGGCTGTGGCCCACTTCACAAAGTTTAGGCAGTCCTCGTTATGCTGAGTGCTGTTGCTCTTGAGTCCAAAATGTATGTCCGTGAATACCGCGGCTTTGTGAAATAGATTCATGTGGGTTTGGGTTGATATAGTAACTCATGCAAGTGTACACTATTTGTGGGGAACTTGTCAAGCTCGTGACACTGAATTTCGTATCCAAGGTTTCTCAATTGCCATTGAATCCAAGCCTCACTGGGCAACGATAACGGTTCCCATGAAAAATTTTGATTGTTGGTTACTGCTAATATGATATCGGCACATAGCGCATCATGATGTAGATATTTTTGATTTTTTAAATTTTGTTCATGAAACGGCAACAAGTCCTGAATAGGACGCACATACGCTAGGTCACAAAACAAACTTATTTTTTGTAAAGTTTCTTCAAAATTATTCAGAAAGTCTCTAACAGTGATTATACAACACCTGGGGTTTTGCCAACGATCAGGATGATACCATTCTACTTGATCATGCCAAGCAGGCATAAAATACAAACTCAAAAACTCTCTTCGAATCCAGACAGGAATGTCTTGTATTTCTGTGCCAGGCGTCACTGGCCAATTTTGATAAAGTTTGTTTGCATCAGCGGACTCCGCAATCAAAAATTTGTCGGTCCACCAGTTGTTCCAAATTTTAGTAAAAAAATTATTGATAGTTAACAATACAGAATCTTGATCAGGGTAAATATAGATCATGTGTTGCACAATATCACAAACTTGATCTAATCTGTCTGATATTGAATGTTGCTGTTGAGTTTTGGGATGGAATCTTACGAATTTCTCTAATTGATTTACACTTAAAAATTTAGGAACATTGCCAACTTCTAAGAAATTGCCTTTGAATTTATGACTATTTCCTGATTCAGTAAATGGTGAACTCAGCGACTGATCGGTGCTGGTAAGACTAGTCAAGCACCATTCAAGATATGTACCATATGTTCCCCCAGGATATGCAATAGGCACAGTACTGCTGAGTTCATGCATCTTCTTTTTCTACCGCAGGGTAGGTGGTGATAGTAACCGGACCGCTCATGGCTGCCATTGAGTGCTTGCCAGAATTTTGTCGAGTCCATGAAGGATTGAGTCCGTTCATCTCCAGAATGTCATCGCGAATGTTTTGACTTTTCTTTTCAATGTTCAGGATACGAGTAAAGCTATTGGTAATAGCGGCAGTATAATACGCAAAAGGATTCTGCGATTTTGACTCGTCAAATTGTAATCCAATCTGGCTGAGTTGTAACAGGGCTTGTCCGCGCATCTCTTCATTGTAGGTGTATCCTCTCCAGTTTGATCTTGTGGCATAACGCTCACACAGCTTCATAAACATCATGGCCAGCTTTCTAGTCATGTCACCGTGGTCTTTTGAAAACTCTCCTGTTTCAAGATCGCCTTTCCAGTGACTCTTGCCAACCACAAACGGTATCTTGGCGTCGTCTATGCGATAGTGAAAAAACGGAGGAAAGTTCACTCGAATGTGTGTGGGATCAAGCATTGGCGCATCAATCAAGTCAGTTAAAGGATCTTCAATCACTTCATCCAGTTCTAGTAGATCTTCTAGTTTGCTGCGCTTTTTTGCTTCGGCCTTGGTGATTTTCTTTGGTGCCATGGGCACATGTTCCCAGGTCATGATGCGAAACACAATGTCTGTGTTGGGTATTTTTTTTGGATCAAGTATCTCACCGGTTTCACGTTTGATACGATCCGCACGATTTCTACGGGCTTCTGCAATGGTTTTTTGATTGATCTTGCTTAGACTTGGCAGAATAATATCGCACTGGTGATCTAGATCAGGATCTCTATAAGCACAGTAGTTTTTCTTGCTGGAATGAATCTCTTTGAGAATATCTCTGTTGTTGAGATAATTGGTTTTTGGTGTGGTCCTTGCGATGATTGCCATTAAGACAGGTCCTTAAAATATTACTTAGTATAACATATTTTGCCGCTTTGTCAACCTTTATAAACTGAGTGGTTTATTTTTTGGGTAAATAAGATATAGGAATCACTATGTCTACATTCTCATCCACAGTCACTGCCGCTGATGCAAATACCGCCCAGGATCTAGCCGAGGCCGGTGCACGGGCCCAGGTAGCCGCTGCACTGGGCGGCGATGTTGTAATAAACAGCAGTTACACCAACACAGTGGTTGATGCCAACGGTGGGTATACTTCTACCTTTACTATTGGTGCCACCGCAACTGCTGCACCTCCAGCAGTATTAAATCTACCATACAACGAATTTGCAGGTGTGGACGCCGCAGTAGCAGCACAAGCAGCTACGACAGTTGTAACACCGCCATACAACGAATTTGCAGGTGTGGACGCCGCAGTAGCAGCACAAGCAGCAGCCCCAGTAGACACATTTCTAGATCCGCAACAACGTGCTGAAGCTCGTGCCGCTGCTCTTGCCGAAGCGTCTGCACAGGCCAATGCAGCCAGTGCTGCTGAACCAGTTGATGTAGTCAACGACCAAAATCTTCAGGACCAGGAAGCTGCAAGACAATTTGCAGCAGCACAACCCACAACCGCTGCTGCTCCGGTTAATGTAGTCAACGACCAGAATCTTCAGGACCAGGAAGCTGCAAGACAATTTGCAGCAGCACAACCCACAAACACAGTTCAAGATACGCAATCACGTGCAGCCGCTCAGGCACAGGCAGGTACCTTGTTGGCACAACGTCAAGCCACACTAGAAGCACAACGCAAAATGGCCAACAACGGAGACTGGCGTGTTAGACTCAGCCTGGCTCCCAGTGCTACCTATTTGTACAATGCAAGTCCTCCTGGAATACTGGCTCCCTTGGCCAAAACAGGCGGAGTAATATTCCCCTACACACCCAAGATTGATATCAATTACAAAGCTGAATATACCCCATACACACTTACTCACTCAAACTACAAGGGTTATTTCTACCAGTCAAGTTACACTGATGCAGTAGCAATGCAAGCCACATTCACAGCACAAGATTCTGCCGAAGCTGATTACTTGCTGGCCGTGATACACTTCTTTAGATCAGTGACAAAAATGTTTTATGGGCAGGACGCAGAACGAGGCGCACCGCCTCCCTTGGTATTCTTGACAGGGCTAGGGCAGTACCAGTTCTCAGCGCACCCTTGCGTGGTCAGCAGTTTCTCATACAGCCTGCCGGCTGATGTTGATTACATACGTGCTAGAAGTACCAATATCAACGGAACCAATCTGTTGTCACGCAGAGTCCGTCAGGACCTGCCCACAAACCCTATCTCTAGTGCAGTCAATCGATTGGCAAATCTTTTCTCCAGTCAAGGCATACTCAAAGGAGCAATATCCAATCCAACAGCACCGCCTACTCTGGGTAAAAATCAACCAACCTATGTGCCCACAAAACTTGACATCAGCCTGACACTGTTGCCCATGCAGACCAGATCGCAGGTCAGTCAACAGTTCAGTGTCAAGGGATTTGCCAACGGTGATCTAATCAAAGGAGGGTTCTGGTAATGGCCACTTATGATTCAACCAGCGCATACTATGCCACCGGCTATAGTCAGTTTTTTCTGGACACCATGACCAACCGTCCTATACCCAAACAAACTGATGATCGTATCATGCTGATCAACACCACGTATCAGTATAGACCAGATCTCCTGGCATTTGACTTGTACGACACAGCAGAGTTGTGGTGGGTGTTTTATCAACGTAATCCCAACACACTGACTGCGCCTCCTCTAGACTTCAAGGCTGGCGTGCAAATTTATCTGCCAAAAATTACCACATTACGCAGCGTGTTAGGATTCTAAGCATGGCTACTCAGGATCAGATCTCGCAGTTTCTAGCAGCGTTTTATCAATCTTGGAATTCTTCTATCCAAGATCGGCAAGCATATCGCACTGCAATTTCTATAGCTGAAACACGGACTGGATTGCAAGTCGGCCGAGCCATCAATGCTCCGGCTGGTATCAATTTCAATCTTATTTCACCTAACGATATACCTTCATTTGAATCTCTCACTGCAGGGATAAATCCGCCTAGTAGTTCTGCAGATACCACTAGAGAAGCACAAACTGCACGGGACGACGGCGCCAGCCCAAGCAATCCGGTTCCTCCCCAACAGGTTGAAACGTTTGATGGTAGAATAGTTGAAAAATCCACAGCAGGACCTACCAATGCTGACCCACCGCCAACCACAGAAAATGGGAATGTTGATTCAGGAACTAATGCAACCACGATTACATTAAACAATAGTCAATCCACATCTGAACCTCCAGCATCGGGTCCTTTACCATTACCACCATCTTCAACATTCCTGGACCCCCAACAGCGAGCAGAATTCAATCAATTGCAAGGGTCAGGGGCTGTGCCCGGTGCCACGCCAGTAAACAACGGAAAGCAAGGCGGTGTAGGAGCTCGCAGCGATGATGCTGCTGCTGTCAACGGCACCAGTACTGTTCGTAATAGACTGGACGAATTGTATGGTGGTGCCTCCAATGCCATTGTGGCACAGGATAATGTACTAGATCAGTATGCCAGCTATACATATAGTTTAAGCTGGTATTTGATGGAGCCTGAAACATACAAGAAATTGATGAAATCGTCGCAGAAAACACTAAATGGATACTACCTACTGGCACAAAGTGGTGGTGCCGGTGTTTCTACACAGACGCCTACTAGTGCAGCCAATGTGGGCACTGGTCGTAGCCCGTTCTTTCCATTGGACTTTTATCTTGACAACTTTGAACTCAACACCACGTACAGTAGTACCCCCGGCACCGGCGGGGCTGCCCAGTTCAAAGATGTAAGTTTTACAGTGACCGAACCAAATGGAATCACACTGTTGAGCAACTTGTTGAATGCTGTAAAAGATTTGTACGAAACCAAAAATGTAACCAAGCCCGGCACACCTGTAAACTATGCTGCGGCACAGTATTGCATGGTAATAAGATTTTACGGCTACGATATCAATGGCAATCTTGTGCAACCTATTGCACGAAGAACCGGCAGCACAGACAATCGTGCAGCAATTGAAAAATTTATACCTTTTATTATTACCTCTGTTGACTTTAGAGTAGCAAACAAGTTGGTTGAATACACAATCAAAGGAGCAAGCCCTGGTGCTATCACTGGCTTCAGCACCAATCGTGGTAGCATACCGCAGAATTTTCAGTTCCAAGGAAGCACAGTCAAGGACATATTGATTGGCACTGTGGTCCAACAAACAGCTAGTCAGGCCGCAGGGGACGAAACCAGAAACGGTGTGCCTATACAATCATCGCCACCGGGCAGCAACACTGTGCAGGATCCTCAACAACGAGCACAAGCACTTTTAGATTCTGGACAATAACATGGCTACAAATACAATCCCTCGCACAACAACAGCAACTGATAATGCTCCACAAACCAAACCTGGTGAAAATGCTGTGGGCGGTGTTGGTGCTCCGCCAACTGCAGATGCAGCGCCTAAACCAGGTGCTACCACACTTGGCAGCGGCCTGTGTGCAGCGTTAAATGCCTACTATGCAGAGGTGGCTAAAAAAAGGGGGGGCATACCAGATGTTTATGAAATTAAATTTGCTGATCCCATATTAGAAAACGCCAGCGTTGTTCCCCCAGGTCCATTGGACAAAAGTATGGCAGGTGGGTCCGTTACCGCAACAGCAGCTGATCAACTACTGAGTGAAAAACAAAGCATGAGTCCAACTGTGCGACAGAAATCAGCCACAGCAGGGCAACAGATTGTGCAATTCATTGACATAGTACTACGCAGCAGTAGTTATATTACTGCACAACAAAAAGTTATCTGGAATCCAGACACTGATAGCTGGGACAACAATGGTCCATCGCCGCAGAGATTTGCCTGGTTTGATATCAGTTGCGAAGCACAACAATTGCAATACGATGAGACACAAAATGATTTTGCGTACAAAATGATTTATACCATAGCACCGTATCAGACACCGGTGGTTAGTGAATATTTTGACAGCGGCGCTGCCCGCGGCGTACATAAAGTTTTTAACTACTGGTTTACTGGCCAAAATACACAGATCTTGCAGTATGAACAAGTGTTTGACAAACTATGGACACAGGCCATAACTAGTGATGCAGCAAAAAGCACAGGCACACAGGCATTACAACAAGGACTAAACAGCCGAGAGCTCTGGAAGAAACGAGTCATGCCAGCCAGCGGACAAGCACGACAGGGTGGTGACGGCAAAACATTTGAGCCTGGTGCAAATGCAGCCGACTATCTGTACTCAGCTGATTACGCCAAAATTAGAATGGTAATCATAGGCGACCCGGCCTGGATCCCATCCCCAAAAGCAATACAGCCCGGCAAGTTTGTCACGGCGCCATTTGAAACCGATGGCACCATAAATGTAAGTGCATCAGGCGCCTACTTTGAATTTGCATGGAATCGACCCAGAGATTATGATCTCAACACCGGAATCATGGACACAGGAAGAAACAACTATTTTGCAGATCGGTACCAAGGTAAAGCTGGACTTGCACAGGAAGCTGTGTCATACATTGCTACCTCTTGCAAGAGCATATTCCGTAGTGGAAAATTTACTCAGGAACTTGAAGGTGTTTGGAATTTGCAGACAGCCCCTACCAAAACAACGGATGCAGGAAGAAATACTAATCCAGCAACAAACACAGCAAAAACCTCAAGTGTTGGAACTGCCAACAATGGTACTAATCAAATAATACAATCAACCTCAAAAGCATTGCAAGCCGGCGCAGCATCAGCACAACCAGTGACTGATGAATATAAAGCACCCTCATCTACTCCAGTTTCCATTACATCAATATCTGGAGCACAACCGTTACCGGCAAAACCTCCTAGTATTGATGGTGCAGATATTCCAACTACACAATTTCAACCGCCGCCGGTTATTTCTGGAAAGCCAGGAGAAAACGGGCTTGGTGGATTTGGCCAACCACCAGTTCCTACTCCGGTCCCGCCTCAGGGCATTGTAAACGACGATCAAGGAACCTAAAGGACACATATGGCAGAAAATAATACCCAACCGTCAGGCAGCCCATCCAATTATGAATTTGGTCGTGGCGGTACACCTGCAAAAATGGGGCCATTTGTTGGCCGTATTGTAAACACGGTGGATCTCACACGAACTGGACGCTTGCAGGTTTTTATTGAACAGTTTGCTACCGGACGGCCCAGTACTAACCCCGAAACGTGGCGTTGGGTAAGGTACTTGTCACCGTTCTATGGAGCCACAGAAAAAACCAGTACCAGTGCAGGTGTAGGCACATATCCCGGGAATCAACAAAGTTATGGCATGTGGTTTACCCCACCGGATATCGGTACATCTGTTATGTGTTTCTTTGTTGAAGGTGATCCTGACAAAGGTTATTATATTGGATCAATAATTGAAGACAGCTTGAATCATATGTTGCCGGCCATTGGTGCCGCAAAGGAAGGCCAATATGTTACACAGAACAAATCACAAGCAGAATATTTTGCCAATGCACCTCAGCTGCCAGTCACTGAAATCAACTCGGCCAACAAAGAGATTAACAAAAATCCCAGATTCTATGAACAGCCCAAACCTGTGCATAGTTTTCAAGCAGCCATATTCTTTCAGCAAGGGCTAGACAAAGATCCTGAACGTGGTCCTATAATTTCAAATGCACAACGAGAAAGTCCCAGCACAGTGTACGGTATTAGCACACCGGGCCAGCCTATCTATCAAGGAGCCGAGGATCCTAAAACCATACGCCAACAATTAAATTCTGGAGCGTTGACACCAACGGATGTCAAGGTAATAGGCCGTAAAGGTGGGCACACACTGGTCATGGACGATGGCGATCTAGACGGCAACAATGCTCTGCTTAGATTACGAACTGCTAAAGGACATCAAATCATGATGAATGATTCTGAAAACTTTTTTCAGTTTATTCATTCCAATGGGCAAACCTGGATTGAACTAGGATCCGAAGGCACAGTAGATGTGTATTCAACCAATAGTGTAAACGTGAGAACTGAAGGCACTATCAATTTACATGCTGACAAAGACATCAATATGTTTGCTGGTGGCAACATCAACTTGAAATCAAATGCAGCCACCAACATTGGTGCTGTGACTACCATGAACGTGGCCAGTCAAGGTGCTATGACCATTTACAGTCAAGCACCAATTGGAATTCGTAGTGACGGTAGTCTAGCATTAAAAAGTCAAGGTGGCTCCTGGGATGGTGGCTCAGCATTGAAATTCAAGGCCAGCAAGATTGATCTCAACGGTGGAGGAGCCACAGATGTTAAAGTTCCCAAGCTGTATCCTAAAACAACCTTGGATGATACCACATTTGACAACTCTACAGGTTGGCAAGTGAAACCCAACGCACTAGAAAGTATTGTCACAAGAGCACCAACTCACGAACCGTATCCGTATCACAATAAAGGTGTGGAAGCTAGCGTGAGTTTTACCGAAGGAACCCCTTCTCCTCCGCCAGATGCTGAGCCAGTTCCTTCTAACTGGGGCATAGTTAGAAAATCATGAGTAAATTTTCATTTACAGGACCAAACGGCGAAGTATACGAGGTGGAAGGACCATCGGGTGCCACTGTGGAACAAGCCAGAGCAATTTTTGATCAACAGATCAGCACCGGTGGATTAACAGGGATACCAGTAGGCGGCCTAGTCAACGCAGTTACTCAGGCCACAGGCGGCCTATCAGCAGCTATAGCTCAGATAGGGCCAGCATCATTTGCACAAGCTCAACAACTAGGAAGCACAATCAACCTTCCAGATCTAAGAGGAATGCCTATTCCCAATCCAATTGGAGTCAGCGACTTTGTTGGCACAACAGTGAGCCAACAAAACATAGGATCAATTGATCCTGCACAAATACAAGGACTAATAGCACAGACCAGTACATCAGTGGGTCAGGCTGCGTCTGCAATTACCAATACCAAAGGTCTTGGTAAGTTTGGCCTTAATGCTGATCAGTTGCAATTGTCGGGCTTGATCAAACCTGGACTAGCTGAACAGATCAACCTGGATCCCAGCAAATTTACCAGCATCTTGTCAAGTCCCACTAGCTGGACTGGCAAGTCGGGTGCCACAGATTTAACCTCTGTACTGGGAAACGAACGACTACAAACCACAGTACAACAAGGCCTAATGAATGTAAACTTTGATCAGCTTAAACAAGTGGGTGCAATCAGTGGCACAGAAGTAGCATCGCAACTGGGTCCGTTGTTGAACAATGCCACAAAATTTGGACTAGGTAATGCAACAGAATGGCTCAAAACCGCACCATCCTTGGGATCACTAGGGTCACTAGTCAGTGGCGGCGGCATTGGTGGCGGATTACTTGCCCTTGGTGCAGGCGGTGCACCGGCTGCACTAATCAGTCAAATGAATAACTTTGCCAAGTCAGCAGAATTTGCACAGGCATTTGCCGGATTAAATTCCGATATATCCGGTGGCGGCAGTCCATTAGAAGCAGGCGTACAAGCACCCAAAGGATTTACCAACACTGTGAATCGAACCAATTTGAATGAGGCAGTGAAAAAAGTCATTGGTAACAACAAAATATCTGTGCCAGATTTTGCACCTCCGGGCACCAGCTAAATATCTGTATGGCCACATTCATTGGATTTAACACACAGAATCAGTACAAAAAATTCACGCTGGTAGACGGCGAATTAATCAAGCGCGACCTACTGAACGCATTCAATGTGTGGCAAGGACAACTACCTGGCCGCCCGTCATACGGAACTACACTCTGGAGTTTTTTGTTTGAAAGCCAGGATCAAACTACCATGGCCAATATTCTGCGTGAAGTACAAAGAGTAGCAGGCGGTGATCCTAGAATTTATCTAAATGATGTACAGGTATACCCACAGGAAAACGGTGTGTTAATTGAACTAGAAATACAACTGGTAGCTGGTGCAGACGCACAATTGCTGAGTGTATTTTTTGATCAACAACAGCGCAGAGCTTCGTTCGTATAAAAGTAGCCGTTTACTTTATCGGTAAATAACATATTAACGGAATATCATGGCACGCACTACTAGACAAACAGTTGTATTTGGCGTTGAAGATTGGAAACGCATCTATCAGACCTTTAGAGAAGCTGACTTTCAAAGCTACGACTTTGAAACTTTGCGAAAAAGTTTTGTAGATTATCTTCGACAGTACTATCCTGAGACATTCAATGATTACATTGAAAGTTCAGAATTCATTGCATTACTAGATGTCATTGCATTCATGGGCCAGGCAATGGCCTTCCGCAATGACCTAAACACCCGTGAAAATTACATAGATACCGCAGAGCGTAGAGACTCAGTGGTACGCCTGGCCAATTTAGTAAGCTACACTGCCAAAAGAAATACTGCTGCACAAGGTTATCTCAAAGTATTTTCAGTACAAACCACTGAAAATGTCACAGACTTCAACGGAATTGACCTAGCCAACGTTACTATCAACTGGAACGATCCTACCAATCTAAACTGGCAAGAACAATTCACAGCCGTCATAAACGCTGCTCTGGTGGACACTCAACGCATAGGCCGCCCTGGCAATCGTCAAGACATTGTGGGTGTAAACACATCAGAATATTCTATCAATTTGGTACCAGGATTCTTGCCTGTGTTGCCATACAATGCCACAGTTGATGGCGTCAACATGCCTTTTGAAGCGGTGAATTCCACCTCCGTAGGCCGTGACTATATCTACGAACCTGCTCCAGTAGCCAATGGCATTTTCAATATTTTGTTCCGTAGCGATTCACTGGGATTTGCAGCAGCCAATACTGGCTATTTCTTTTATTTCAAACAAGGTGTTTTGCAAAGCCAAGATTTTAACCTGGCAGAACGCATTAGCAATCGCACAGTCAACATCAACATTGAAGGTGTCAACAATGAAGACCGTTGGGTATTCCAGTTAGACAATGTAGGTACTGTTGTGAGCCAATGGCAGTATGTGGAATCAGTTTACGCAGCAGCAGCTGAGCAACTGACACCGGATCAACGTAAATTATTTTCCACATCATCAAGAACCAACGATCAAATCACTTTGACATTTGGCGACGGCGTGTTCTCTGCTATCCCTGTAGGGTTGTTTCGTGCTTATGTTCGTGCCAGCAACGGCCTGCAATACATTATCAATCCAGAAGAAATGCAAAGTGTGGTCTTGCCAATCAGCTACATCAGCAGAACTGGTCAGTTGCAAACAATCACATTTACCTGTGGTATTACCACCCCTGTCAGCAATGCACAGGCCAGAGAAACTCTAGACGAAATCAAACAACGTGCTCCTGCTAGATACTACACACAGAACCGCATGGTCAATGGCGAAGACTACAACAACTTTCCGTTTACCTTGTACAACTCAATTATCAAAAGCAAGGCACTGAATCGTGCCAGCATTGGTACCAGTCGATATCTTGACCTAGTGGACAACACAGGCAAATACAGCTCAACTAACATTTTTGGATCTGACGGTGCCTTGTGGGAACAAAATCAACTGCCCACATTTGTGTTCTCGTGGTTGAATCGCAATGACATTGCCAGTGTGATTACCAATCAGCTACAACCATTACTGATCACCAAAGGTTTTACACAATTTTACTATGCAAATTTTCCAAGACCAGACTTGTCGGTACTCAACATTACCTGGAATCAAAGTACCACAATGGCCAATGAAACCACTGGCTATTTTGTAAATGCACTTGGCGGCCCGGTTCCAATTGGTACTTTTTCTAGCAACAACACAAAATATATTCAAGTAGGCAGCTTGGTAAAGTTTGCTGCACCTGCTGGTTATTACTTTGATGCCAATCATAGACTCCGACTAGGAACTCCTGTTCGTGCAGACGAAACACTGACCATCTGGGCTAGCCCAAGCATTGTTGTTTTGAACGGTACCAATCAAGGAAAAGGCAACTTTGATAACGGAACTGGGCCAGTTACACTTAACAATTTTGTGCCTACAGGAGCAATACCGGTATCAGTGATTCCACTACTGGTTACAGATATTCCAGCCAGCCTCGAATCCGCAATTGCTGATCAGATTTTGTTATATAGAAACTTTGGACTCGGATATGATAATACCACACAGACCTGGTATCTGATTACATCCAATAATCTTGCGGTCAATGCTGCCTTTAGCTTGGCCAACGCACAAAACACCACAGGCACAGGCCAAGATGCAAGCTGGGTCATACAATGCTTGACTGATGGACTCAGCTATACTGTGACCAGCCGCTCTCTGGTATACAGCTTTGGATCTGTGCTACAGACAAGATTCTTCTTTGAATCAGCACAGCGCATTTATGATACTCGCACAGGCACAACAATTAGTGACTTTGTCAAGGTGTTGAGAACCAACAGCTTGCCGGATTCCAATCGACCTCTACCAGGCGATATTAGTCTGTCAATCATTGGTCAGCCAGTTGAGTCTGACGGATATGTTGACGATTACCAAGTGATTGTCAGCTACCAAGATGTTGACAGTGATGGAGTAGCAGATGATCCAGATTTCTTTGATGAAATTGTAGCACCATTGGTTGTGCCAAGTTCAAAATTGGTGTTCTTTGAAAAGACTGTGGACTTTGACAATCTGCAACGTTATATTCTAGTTGAACCAAAACGGGTGGTCAGCGAGTATGCTCTCAAGAATGATATTGAAGCAGTCAAGGGAGAATATGTTGCAGGACAGATTTTCTATGCTTACAATCAAGAAATTTATGTTGGCCCCTTGGCCGGTCAAGTGGGTGCTTTTTATGAACTAGCAATTAGTACAACTTTGGTGCGATCACTAGTAGATGTATCCGCAGATTGGATTGCTAGAACCGGACGTCAAAGTTTGTATTTTCAATATAGACACAATGCTCCGCTGACATCTCGCATTGATCCAGGAACCACCAATATCATTGACTTGTATGTGGTCACACAAAGTTACTACACTGCTTATCAAAACTGGGTCAGAGACACCACAGACACAGTACCCAAGCCCAGTGTGCCCACAATCAATGAGTTGTCAACCGCTTATCAGAATCTCAATAATTACAAAATGATTTCAGATAATGTGGTAGTGAATTCTGTCACATTCAAGCCATTGTTTGGACCCAAAGCAGCACAAGAACTCAGAGCCACTATCAAGGTTATTCGTGCAGCCAATTCAACAGCCAGTGAAAGTGAAATTAAAAATTTAGTAGTTGCTAACTTGAATGATTATTTTTCAATTGATGTATGGGATTTTGGAGACACATTTTATTTCTCTGAACTTGCAGCCTATATCCATAGAAATATGGGCGGCATTGTGAGTTCTGTAGTACTAGTACCTCTGGACCCATTAAAGAGTTTTGGTGACCTGTATGAAATACGGTCAGCCCCAGATGAAATTTTTGTTAATGCAGCCGGAGTCAGCTCAGTAGAAGTGATTACTGCACTAACGTCGACCAACCTTAGAACCGCACCAGGCAGTGGAGTAATTTAATGGACAGAACAAGAACCGTAGATTTTCTACCACCAATATTTCAAACTACTACCAACAAACAGTTTTTGTCAGCTACCCTGGATCAATTGGTCCAGGAGCCGCAGTTTAAAAAGACACAAGGTTTTGTTGGCCGCAGAGTTGGTCCGGGCGTAAATCCCAACGACTATTATGTGGTTGAGCCCAATGCCACACGAGCAAATTATCAACTTGAACCAGGTGTAATCAGTCTAAAACCAGACACAACCAATATTCAAGATGCAATCACGTATCCAGGGATCACTGACGCTCTGGCACGCCAAGGAGCCAAGACAAACAACTCAGACAGATTGTATACCAGTGATTACTATACCTGGGATCCGTTTATCAGTTTTGACAAATTTGCAAATTACAGTCAGTACTACTGGTTGCCAGCTGGTCCGTTGTCAGTAGACGTTGGTGCCACAGTGATTCCACTAACAGATAGTTTTGATATTACCCGCGGTACAAATGTATATGAATTTTCAGGAATACCCGGTGATAATCCCATCATCACTCTGGTGCGCGGTGGCAACTATGATTTTGTTGTAAATCAAGCCCCTAATGGATTCTGGATACAAACTGATCCTGGTGTAAACGGCCGCTTGCCCTATGCTCCTAATATCAGTTCAAGAACCGTACTTGGAGTGATCAACAACGGCGAAGATGCTGGCACAGTAACTTTTAATGTTCCGCTGAAAAATGCTCAACAATTCTATTATGATCTAACACTGGTACCAACAACACCAACAGCCGGGCAGGTAGACTTGATAACTGATTTGAAATTCAATCAGATCAACAACATATATCTGTCAGAATTTTTAGCACAATATCCATCAGGCATTGATGGTATCACAAATCTCAACGGTCGCACAGTGGTGTTTACCAATCAGATTGCTGACCCAACTGATGGCGGTTGGTTAATTACCACTCAGTTTGATCCGCTGGCTCGGATTCCAAGCAACAACGGACTGCTAGGTAGTTTTGATACACAGGTGTTTGATCAAACAACTCCAATCCTTGATGTCGACACACGATATAGTGTTTGGGCAATACAATATCAATATGACAATGATGGAAATGCTATCCTGCAATTGTCATCAGTGACAACATGCCCTGTGCTGAATAAATTTACCATAATGTTTGGAACACAATGGGCAGGAACTCAATGGTATCGCGATGCAGAAGGGTACTTTGAAGAAATACCATTGCTCACCGCAATCAAGGATGTGCTGTGGTATCAGGATGGAACCAATCCGGAAATTTTTGGTCAGATTCGATTGATCGATCAGAACCAAGTTGAAACACTGAATATAGCAACCGACATCCTTGGCAAGAAAAATTATGTTGCACCCAACGGTGTGGTGTTTACCAACAACCTCAAAGTTATCTTTAGAGGTAGCGTTGTTCCGTCTAGTTATCAAAATCAAACCTACTATGTAGCTGGAGTAGGCACAGCTATACAATTGTTGCCAATCACTGATTATGTTACTCCAGAGACCTATACCAACAGCGCCACAGTGCCGTTTGATTCATTGCCGTTTGATGTTGGTAATTTTGATGCCAGTTTAAATCAGCCCTTGGTACCTGATTATCTTACTATTGCACTAGATAGTCCTGACCGCAATGCCTGGACCAGATCCAATCGTTGGTTTCATATTGATGTTATCAATGCATCTGCAGCATATAACAACACTGTTCCACTCATAGACAATGCCCTTCGTGCCAAACGCCCTATCTTGGAATTCCGCGGCGGCACTAGATTGTTTGGCATGGGTACCCAGGCCAAAACGCCGGTCAATATCATAGACTTTCAAACAACCGATGCGTTGTCAACTATTAATGGCACCATTGGATATGCAGTTGACGGGTATTCGTTTATTTCCGGAAGCCGAGTGATTTTTGCAGCAGACAACGACCCACAGGTTCGTGATAAAATTTATGTAGTAGAGTTTATTACCCCCAGCACAGATGGCAGCACATTAACGCTTCAACCAATCATCAATCTAGTACCTGCATCCGATGCAGATGTCTTGATTGATCAATGCACTGTTTGTCTGAGCGGCAACACTTTGCAAGGGATAAGTTTTTTCTACGATGGTATTCAATGGATCAAGGCACAAGAAAAAACATCAGTTAATCAATCACCCTTGTTCAATGTATATGATCAAGCTGGATTTAGTCTTGGTAATCGTGTGGCATATCCTAGCTCAACATTCCAAGGCAGTAAATTGTTCAGTTATGCCGTGGGATCGGGCGTTGAGGATACTGTATTAGGATTTGCTCTAAGATATCTTAGCATCAACAATGTAGGCGATATTGTATTTGACAATAACTTTTACACAGACACGTTTATTCACGTAGATAATAATGTCAGCACCGAAAATCCTATCAGCATTGGTTTTGTTCGTCAATACGCTGATAGAATTTTGTATGAAAAAGAAATTGGTTGGCAACGGGCAGCAACTAAGAGTTTGATTTATCAACAATTTAGTTTTACATCAGTAGTTAATACTCCTCTGGTGCTTGATGTAGCAGTAGTTCCAACAGGAACCGTGCCCAGTGTTAAAATATACGTGGGTAGTGTGTTTCAAGATCCCACAACATACACCTTCACCACCACAGCTAACACTACCACAATTACATTTAACAGCAACATAGTTATAGTACCTGGTGATGTTATTGAAGTCTTGGCCTTGAGCAATCAAGTTAGTTCAGTGGGCTTTTATCAAGTTCCTATCAACCTTGAAAACAATCCACTAAACGGCAACTCAGCAAACTTCACCCTAGGCACAGTAAGAACTCACTACGAAAGTATTGCACAGAATCTAGTGTCATTGACTGGCAAAGTCAACGGTGCCAACAATATTAGAGACCTTGGTAATATTATTCCTTACGGTCTGAATATTCTGCAACAAAGTGCACCGATGACCTTGGCTGGGTATTTCTTGCGTAAACCTGAATATGAAATTTTTGCTGCTCTTTCATACAATTCAAGAGAATACGAAAAATTCAAAGCCCAATTGTTGAACACAGCAGTGACCAATGATTATATCAATATGACTGTGCCAGAAATACTTACAGCAGTAATTTCTGATATAACACTTGGTCGTACCAGCAGTAATCCGTTCTACTGGAGCGACATGCTGCCCGCAGGCAGCGTGTATACACAACTACAAACCACTGTAACGCCAATTTCTACTGCGGTGTTTGACACTACACAAGTATACAATTATACTTCGGCCAACTATCTTGGACTATTGGTCTATGTAAATGATATTTTGTTGACCCGCGATATTGGTTATGTAGTTGCAACAGATGGCCCTAGAATCACTATCACCGTGCCATTGGCAACTGGAGATGTAGTTACCATACAAGAATATCCCGCAACCTACGGCAGTTATGTGCCAAACACTCCTACCAAATTAGGATTGTATCCAGCGTACATCCCAGAAATTTTTCTTGATGAAACTTACGTAGATCCAGTTTTTGTTATTCGCGGTCACGACGGATCTATTACCAGAGCATTTGGAGATTTTCGTGATGCATTGCTGCTGGAGTTTGAAACTAGAATCTATAACAATCTCAAACTGGACGGCAATCCTGTACCATTGACCACAGCTGAAGTTGTACCTGGAGAATTCCGCACTACTGATTATACACTGGGTGAGATAACAGACATTCTCAGCGAAGATTTTCTGACCTGGGTGGGCTGGAACAAACTAGACTACAAAACACAAGATTATCAACAGAACAATCAATTCACCTGGAATTACTCCACAGCGTCAAACAAGTTGACTGCCAACCAGCCATTGGTAGTGGGTGCCTGGCGCGGCCTTTACAATTATTTCTACGATACAATATATCCAAACACTAGACCTTGGGAAATGTTGGGATTCAGTGTCATGCCTGTGTGGTGGGAAAACGAATACGGCCCTGCACCGTATACTTCGGGTAACCTGGTACTCTGGGAAGATTTGGCTGCTGGCCTGGTTAGAGATCCCGTAGCGCCATATGTGCTGCCAGAATATATTCGCCCCGGCCTGACAGATGTGATTCCATCCGGTAGTGAAGGTACTTTGCTAAGTCCCATGCAAGTGATGGTAGGCAACTTCAACAGCAATGATTTCCGCAAGAGCTGGGTAGTAGGCGACGATGGTCCAGTAGAAAACGCCTGGCGCACATCCAGCGCATATCCATTTGCGGCCATGCGACTGCTGGCGCTGACTCGTCCGGCAGAATTTTTCTCATTGTTTGCTGACAGAGATCTTTATCGATTTGATACGTCTGTCAACCAGTATCTCTACAACAGACGCTATAGACTAGATGCCAACGGCATTGAAGTGTATGGCAATGGTGTCAGCAAGGCCAGTTACATTGATTGGATTGTGGACTTTAACCGTGTGAGCGGGATCAATTCTACCACTGCTCTTACTGCTGATCTTAAAAATCTAGATGTAAGACTATGCTACAGAATGGCAGCATTCACTGGCAAAAATCTTCTGGAAATTTACACTGAAAAATCTAGCCCCAACAGTCTAAATTCAACACTGTTGCTGCCAGACGAAAGCTACAACCTCTTGTTCTACAAGAATGTGCCATTTGCTCAACTCACTTATTCAAGTGTGATTGTACAAAGCACAACCGCAGGTTGGGCAGTGTATGGCTACAACATGACTCAGCCATACTTCAATATATTGCAAAGTCTAATCAATGGTAATTTAGCAACTATCTCAGCAGGCGGTAGTACTGTGCGTGTTCCTGTGGAATACAGTAGTAATGTGGTTCAAATACCATATGGTTATGTGTTTACCAATCGTACTCTTCTAGCAGACTTTTTGTTAAGCTACGGCGCATTGTTGCAGAGCCAAGGCCTTGTGTTTGATAATTTAGAAAATGGGTATGTGTTAGACTGGAATCAGATGGTCAGCGAGTTCTTGTACTGGAGCAATCAGGGCTGGACCGATGGTGCAATTATCAATCTCAACCCTGGTTCATCACAAATGATTGTGGAACGTGCTGGAGCCGTGGTGGATAGTATTGCGGTTCAAACTGCAGAAAACATGATACTCAATGCGGATAGAAAACCATTCAATGCCAGAGATCTTGTGATTGAACGCAGTGACAATCGTTTTGCTGTACGCAGTGTAACCAATGAAACCATCAACTTCTTGAACATCAAGTTTACCAGTTACGAAAATATGATTGTGCTGGACAACGTAAGTATTTTTGCAGACTTGATCTATCAACCAGTTACCGGCGCAAGACAAGATCGTGTAAAATTAGTCGGAACAACCACTACTGAGTGGAATGGTCAGTTAAATGCACAAGGATTTATTCTTAACCAAGACAACATCAAACCCTGGAGCCAAAACGTCAAGTATGCTCGCGGTGAGATTGTGGAGTATAAAAACTTTTACTACAGTGCAATTGATATTGTTCAGCCTGCGGCCAAGTTTAATTTCAACGAATGGACAATCTCAAACTATAACAAAATACAACAAGGTTTGTTGCCTAATCTAGCCAACAAGAGCAATCAACTGGCCAATAGCTACAACATATACACTGCCAATCTTGAACAGAACCAGGACTTGTTTGCATATGGCTTGATTGGATTCAAACCCAGACAATACATGGTTTCCTTGAATCTAGACAGCACCAGCCAGGTCAACCTGTACCAGCAGTTCCTAGGTACCAAAGGCACGGTCAGAGCTGCTGAACTATTTTCGTTTGCCGATCTAGGCCGTGGACCTGCACAGTACGATATCTATGAAAACTGGGCGGTACTGAGAGCCACATACGGTGCCAATGCCAATCGTAGTTTTTACGAATTGCAATTAAATGAAGCCCTGCTTGGAGCAAATCCTAGCTTGATACAGGTTATTCAGCCTGGAGAAATCAGCGAAGCTGATCAAACAGTGCTGTTGAGCAACTTGTGGAAACAAAGCTATAAGATACCTAACACTGATATTCTCACAACCACAACAGTTACCCCAACTGACGTGGCATTACCGGGTGCTGGGTATGTCAATCTTGATGACGTTGATATTACCATATTTGATATCACCAACACAGCAAGCCTGGATGCGAATCTTGATCAGATTGGAGTAGGAACAGTCATCTGGGTGGCCAAGATCAACAACTACGACTGGAACATTTATCGAACAAGCCAAGTACCCGGTTATATTTCTTCAGTGAGTAGCAATCTTGACGGGACTGCGGTGCTGACATTCACTGCACCGCATGGCATCACAGTTGGTCGTCAGGTTGTGGTAAGATTTTTCTCTATAGAAGTTGACGGAGTGTATAGAGTAATCAGTGTACCTAGCATTACTCAAATTGTTGTTGATTTTTCTTTTGTCAATGGTGGCCAACTTGTGGCAACAGGAACTGGCATTGGATTTGTACTGCAAACTCAGCGTGTGGCACAAGCCAGCGACATAATAACCTTGCCATATGCCAATGATCTATTGCCAGGCAACAAGGTATGGGTAGACAACAACGGTGCAGGGCTATGGGAAGTATTAGAAAAACAAATAGTATTTTCTTCTGCTGCAGAAATAACAGCAACAAATCCTGTGACTAACAGCAAGTTTGGACAAAGTGTAGCACAGGCCAATAGCAACTTGTATGCTATTGTTGGTAGTCCTGCATATAGTCAAGGCTACGGCAATGGTGCATTATACACTTATGTTCGCACATCATCTAGTCCGTTTACTGAAAATTCAGTACTAGAACTCGATGGTGCAGTAGATACTGTGGGCTTTGGATCCAGTGTCAGCATTGGCAATCAAACATGGCAAGCTGTGGGCGCACCTGCAAGTTACAACAACAGAGGGTATGTATCAGCGGTATACCGCCAACCTGACTCGGCAAGTTTTATCAATGCTATCCTGCTGACAGTTCCAGATTCCAGAGACTTGGCATTGCCAGCAGAATTTGGATACAGTGTTGCAGTCAGCCCAGATGAACACTGGATGTATATTGGTGCACCGGGCATCAACAAAGTATTTGCATACGGACTAGTTGAAGTTGAAAATCAATCAGTTGCGTATGTGGCCGATGGTCGACAATTTACATTTAACTTCAGCAATCATATAGTAATTGATGCAGGTTACGACCAACAACTTAGTGTGGTATTAAACAATACGTTGTTGATATATGGTGTAGATTATTCTCAAACAGCAACAAACATTGTATTTGCTGCTGCTCCTGCAAAAGATCTAATCTTGAAGATTGTTCGTAAAACTCAGCATTCTTATACCGGTGACGGATCAACCAAGCTGTTCTCATTGAACGAATACCTTTATTCAGCCATCAGTATCTACAGTTTCAAAGTTACGGTCAACGGTGTGTTGCAACGTCCAAACATTGATTATGATTTTGATTACAATGACAGTGCTGCTGGCAGAGACGTAATATTCTTTACTGCACCCGGTAATGGTGCAATAATTAATGTTGCAACACAGAGTTATTTTGTTTTTGTTGACACTATTGAATTTACACAACAAGTAATTGCAGCAATATCAGGAACTACCTTAACAGTATCTTACGCACAGCCTGGAGCATGGCCTCTGACAGTGGGTATGAAGCTGAGCGGAACCGGAGTAACACCAGGAACAAAAATCACAGCGTTGTTGACAGGCACAGGCGGCACAGGAACATACATGGTAAACACAAGTCAGAGCGTGGCTTCTGGTTATGTTACTGCCAGACTAAGTGACACTGCTAGATTTGGTGAAAGTTTAAGTTGCACCACTGATGGTCGTCAAGTGATGATTGGCACCCCAAATGATTATTACAATGCAACAACTGATGCTGGCGCAGTGTATGTGTTTGACCGTGCCGTACAGAATTTTGTTGTGACTGATGCTGCACAAACAACCTATACAGTTGACGGAACATTGGTTGCACCAACATCGGTAATCTTGAACAATCAATTCTTGACCAATACAGAAGGAAACATCACAGGAACATTCGCCAAAGTAAGTGCAACAGAAGTCACAATCAGCGCACCACTGTCAGTGGGAGACATAATAGAAATTGAAGTTAACAAATTCAACCTGTTGCAAATTGTTGGATCCAATGCACCTTTCCAAAGTGCTAATTTTGGTAGTGCCATTGACATGTGCAAAAACAATTGCAGCTTGTATGTGGGTGCACCACAAGACGGATCAGTACTACCAGCAGCTGGACTGGTACAGCGTAGTGTGAATCAAAGTCGAGTATATGGCGTAACAACCAGTACCAATGTTGGGGCTCGTTTGCTTCCTGGAGAAACAATCAGAATCAATGACCAGGAGGTTGCATTATCTCAGCCAGTGACCTGGAACAGTGCATTAACATACACAGTGGATACCATTGTTGATTATGGACTAAGCCTATACATCTCAGTCAGACCTGTGCCAACAGGAACGGCACTAACTAATACCACATACTGGCAACCCAGCAGTTGGACAGCAGTGCTGGCACAAGACATCAACAATGCAGGAATTGACAATGTTGTGGCTGTTGCCGGTGTAGCAGGCACAGCCAACTACGGCTTGATAACAATCGGTGTTAAAAATATGTTGGCTGCTGATGCCAGCAACCGACTCACTGTATTACCCGGACTGATTGGAACTACTTTCCAGCGCCTAGTGTTTGAAACATTTGCATACACTCAAACTATTGAAAGTCCAGCACCAGTCGCATACGCTGGGTTTGGATCAGCAGTGAACATTGATTCGTTTGCTACCACTCTTACTGTCGGTGCTCCTCGCGGCAATCTGTATCGTCCGAACACATTTGACGCCGGAACCACATACTTTGACAGTCGAACCACAACAATAAGTGGCCCATTGGTACAAAGTGGTGTGGCATACACTTATGATTATTTGCCTAGCGCAAGCGATTTAGCAAGCAATCCAGGAAAATTTGCATTTGGACAACAAATATATGATCAGCGAGTACAAGAGCTAGATCTTTTTGGAACATCTATTGATTATACCAACGGAGTGTTGTTGATTGGTAGCCCCGGCAGTGACATTGACGACAGTACTCAAAGCGAGCTGGATTATGGGCGTGTTGCTGTGTTTAGAAATCCCACACTGACTCCGGCGTGGGCAACAATACACCAACAGTTGCCCGTGGTCAATATCAAGTTAATCAATTCAGTATTCACCTATAATCGTGTTACTGGTGCAAAAACCAACTTCTTTGATTTCTTTGATCCGTTACAAGGCAAAATCCTTGGTGCTGCACAAGAAAATATCAACTATATTGGTGCCGTGGATCCTGCTGCCTACAATGTGGGCCCAGTCAACAACTATGGCAAGATCTGGGGACAAGTGCATGTGGGCGAAATGTGGTGGGACACCAACAATGTTCGTTTCATTGATCCAAATCAAGACAGCATTGTGTATGCAGCACGTCGTTGGGGGCAAGTGTTCCCAGGATCAACAATAGATGTATATCAATGGGTAGCCAGCAGCCAACCACCTGCAACATACGCTGGTGAAGGGACTCCCCGCAACATAGTCAGTTACGATTTGTCCACTGGCCTAAACATTGATGGAATCTTTACCACAACCTATTATTTCTGGGTTAGGGGAATTACGTCAATTGATACCAATGCAGGAAAAACTCTTAGCACCACAGGTGTTGCTAGATACATTGAACAACCTCGTAGCTCGGGTATTCCGTACGTGGCGTTTGTTAGTCCCAGTGCAACTGCTATCTACAATGCAGTCAACGATATTTCTGCACAAGATACTATTCTAAGTATTGAGTTTGATAGAGAATACACCGACGACAATGTTCACGTGGAATACAGTTTGATTCCTGAAAATCGTGCCGATGGTTTCTTACCAAACAATTTGTATCTCAAGTTCCAGGATTCTTTGTGTGGCGTTAATACTGTTGGCGCCAAAGTGCCAGACCCAAATCTAAGTCCTGCCAACAGCTACGGCGTTCAGTTCAGACCACGGCAGTCAATGTTTGCTGACAGATTCCTGGCTCTAGAAAATTATTTCAAGAGAGTCAACAGCGTACTTGCACAATTTCCTATTTCAGAAACTCGCAGTTTCACCTTGTTGAATTCCAGCGAATCTGAGCCAACAGCAGGCACAGGTGCCTGGGACAAACGTGTGGCCAACCTCGAAGAACTCAGTTATCAAGATTTTGCTATTGTACCTGTAGGTTACAAGTACCTGGTTGCTGTTGATTCAGCCCAAAATGGTTTATGGACTATCTACAGTGTTACCACAGCAAAAACGTTTGACTCGTTGATGTTGGTGAGAGTACAAAATTACGACACCCGTAAATATTGGAGTTACATTGACTGGTATCAGATTGGGTACAATCGAAGCAGCCAGATAGTAGCTGAGGTGCCGGTCTATAGTAGTCTTGATACTCTTAGCGTGTACACGGTTCCTGTTGGTGCCAGTGTAAGAGTCACTGCCAATGCACAAGGTAAATGGGAAATTTATTTGCGAACCAACACCGGATGGGACCGAGTAGGCCTGCAGGATGGCACTATTGCTATTGCTGCCGAGTTGTGGGACTATCAACTAGGGCGCTTTGGGTTTGACTCTGAAGTATTTGATGCACAATATTTTGATCAAGAACCGGTAATAGAAACTCGCAAAATTATTCAAGCTATCAATCAAGAATTGCTGATTGGTGAATTGTTGATTGAACGAAACAAAGCTCTAATACTGATGTTTAACTTTGTTCTTAGCGAATTTGAAGCACCTGATTGGCTAAGCAAGACCAGCCTGGTTGATGTTGATCACAAGATACGTCAACTGCTGCCATTCCAGACTTACCAGCGTGATAATCAAGATTTTGTGGTTGACTATATCAAAGAAGTCAAACCGTATCACGTGCATATTCGCGAAACAAATCTAATATATGACGGCCAGGATGTCTATCAAGGTACCATGACTGACTTTGATGTTCCAAGTTTTTATAACTCTGCACAAATTCCAAATCAATTCATGAGTCCGGTATTAACACCATACACTCATAGTACAGCAGTGGGCACCGGATCATCAAATACCTACAGTGATACACCGCCCAATAGTCTGGTATGGCAAACAGAGCCTTGGAAATTCTGGTACAACAACTATACTCTAAGCATTCAAGACATTGTTGTTGTAGATGGTGGTGCAGGATATACTGAACCTCCTGTTGCCACAGTCACCGGCGACTGCTTGATACAAGCTACTATGACTGTGGATGTTAACAGTGCAGGCAAGATTTCTGGAGTAATTATAACCAACCCTGGGCTAGGATATCTAACCACTGCACTGATAGAATTGTCAGGCGGTAATGGTGTAGGTGGCAGAATTGTTGCAGTAATGGGCAACGGGCTTGTACGCAGTATCAATACCACTATCAAGTATGACAGATATCAATATGTGAGTACAATCCTAGATTGGAAATCAAATGTCAGCTACCCAACAGGAACACAAGTTCGTTACGATGATCGAGTATGGGAAGCCAACAGCACAGTACAGTCAGTGACATTTGATCCCGATCAATGGACGTTGGTCAAGGCATCTACTTTGTCTGGGGTTGATCGTACAATGGGATTTTATTTGCCTGGTCCCAATGAACCGGGTCTAGATTTACCGTTGTTGATTGATGGCATTGATTATCCAGGTGTGCAAGTTACTGCACCCACGTTTGATCAAAACTCAGGGTTCGATGTTGGTAATTTTGACATCAATCCGTTTGACAATATTGCATATGGGCCAGAAGGTCTTCCTACCTATGATCCTGCTATCCTGGATGCCATTTATGAAAGTCGATTTATTGATATCTATCTTGGCACAAGACCCTATGATGTAAATGTAGTTGGCGGAGAATTTGTCGGCCCTTACGAAAGCCATGCACCCGAAGAGCTAATACCTGGCTCAGAATATGACACACTGGATTTCCGTGTGTACACTCGCCCAGGAGCAGACTGGGATCTAAACGGCCACGGATTTGCTTGGGAAATTGTCAAGTGGTACTATAATTCTGCCAGTGCAGCCAGCCAGAGTTTCAACGGTATTGTACCAAATCCTGTGCAGGTGCGAGTGACAAATCAAACACAACGCCGTGAACTAAATCTTGGAACAGATTACATTGTAAATTGGGTTGCCAACACTGTGACTATTTTGAACAGTGTTAGTGCTCCTCCAGCAGCCAACGGTGACACATTAGTTGTCAGCATATACGGCATAGGTGGCGGCAATCAACTGTACAAAACCAGTGTCAATGGTGCCACTGTAGGAAATACCTTTAACATTCCTGTGGCTGTGAATGAAATTGAAGACATGGCAATTTTTGCCAATGGCATGTTAATAACTGATTACACATATACCGCAGGAACAAACAATACCACAAACATTTTGTTTGCAACTTCATATGGTCCAGGTGATGAACTCAATATCACAGCAATTGGAGCCACAGATGGATCATTGCCCAACAGCTGGTCAACTCCACAAACACAATACTTTGTGAGTTCGGGACAACTGGATTACAATCTCAGCAATTCCTTGCAAGGAACCAATCCTGCCAACTTGATTGTTGAACGGAATGGCATACGAGCAAGACCGCCCGAAGGTGCATACTACATTGCCGACGGCAGCTCAGCGTATCCGCTTCCTAATCGTGGTGGTTATAGCATGGCTCTTGTGGCGGACAACGATGTTCGGGTATGGGTCAACAATCAAGAACTCACCTTGTACAGCGAATTTACTATAGAACCTTATGTGCCCGGTGACGACACAAGAGATGTGGAATTTGCAACACCGCCATCATCGGGATCAGAAGTGTTGATCAGCGTGAGTACCAAGGCAGATTATGTTTTGCAAAGTGATGGTAGTAGCTTGTATAGTACCGTGCTGGCATGGCGTACTACCAATGGCTTTTATCCTATTGCAGGAGACATAATTTCTGTAACATCATGGAATGACACAAGTCAACAAAAAATAGTAACCTTGTTATGGCAAGGACCAGTAACAACAGGGGTAGTAGTTCCTGAACCTTATGATTCAACAGACTTTGATGTGGGCTTGGTAACCGGATTACCAGGCAGCTATGACTACTCAGCAGGTCAAGCAGTGACCAAAAATGACTTCCAGTTGGGTAGAGTTGTGCCTGATCCAACCAGAATGGTAGTGACCAAAAATGGCAATCGCATATTCTACGGCGACGATTACTTGATAGTTGGTGAGCAACTGGTCTTGCACGGCCCTGTGATCAGCGTTATAGATGTTGTTGTTGCTCAGTTGTTTACAGATAGTGTTGTTCCAGAAGAAATGGAATTCCGCATTTTCCAAGACATGCGCGGAGTACAAGCTACCTATAGAATGACACCATCAACTACAACTACACTTGCACAGGATTTGTTCCTGGACCAAGACGTAATTTATGTTGATAATGCAGCGGCACTGACACAGCCAAACTTGGCAATCAATGTTTGGGGGGTGCTAACAATCAACGGTGAACGAATCATGTATCGCTATCTTGATATTGACAACAACCTAGTAAGTGGACTACGCAGAGGAACAGCAGGAACAGCAGCTGATGTACATGCAACAGGCGCAACGGTATATAATCTAGGTCGCGGTAACCTGGCCCCTGCAGAATACCAAGATCACGTGGTATACACCAACACCCTGGGCAACGGAACAACCGTCACATTCTCTGCACCAAACATTGATTTGAGTCAGCTGACTTTGTCATTTGCTGAACAAGCAATCTTGGTGTTTGTGGGCGGTATCCGTGTCACTGCCGGATACACTGTGGATTCTGTGTCTCCTGCCACAGTAACCTTTGACACTGCACCTGACAACGGATACGAAGTATCTATTCTGGTACGCCAAGGATTTGGATGGTACCAACCAGCCAATGGCAACCCATCAGACGGACAAGCACTGCAAGTGACTCAAACTGATGCAGCAAGGTTTTTCCGAGGACAAATCTAAGGTAAATAAATCATGCAGCAAAATCAACAAACTCCCTCACAGCCGCCTACGCCGCAGCCCATTGCTCGTCCAAACGAAAAAGGGTCTATTGCAGTTTCGGGGTTTGTAAAGATTTCGGACCCCAACACTAAACAAGTATTTGTGGAGACGCGAGCGTGATCAAATATGGGCAAAGAAAAAGCGGAAAACAACAAAATGCTTATTAACACCTACGGTCCTATCATTAAAGGACACATTAAAATTACTGATCCAGCCACTGGAGAAGTACTAGTTGATAAAGACAATGCTATTCACTATGAAAACATGAGTATCAGCCTGGCCGAAACCCTGGCCCACAGAAAACAGGGTTGGATTTATGAAATGGCATTTGGCAACGGCGGCAGCTCAGTGGATCCCACTGGCGTAATCACTTATTTGCCCCCTAATACCACTGGTCAAAATGCTGATCTTTACAATGAAACCTACGCTAAAGTTGTTGATGATGAATCAGCAGCAGATACTGATCCAACCAACAACAACATGACGGTGTTACACACTTCAGGCCAAGTGTACACAGATATCTTGGTCAGCTGTTTGTTGGATTACGGCGAGCCACCTGGGCAGCAAGCGTTTGATAATTCAACCAATTACAACGGGGAATATGTATTTGATGAACTAGGACTCAAGGCCTGGACCGGGGAAGGCAACACATTGCGTTTATTAACGCATGTGATTTTCCATCCAGTTCAGAAGAGTTTGAATCGTCAAATTCAAATTGATTATACTGTGCGTATACAGACCTTAACTAACCTGAGCGCAGCATAAATATTAGTAGATTAACAGGTAATAAATACCTATAAGATTCGGAGCAAGCAATATGTCATATACAATCAATCTTACCGATGGTACAATTTTTGCAGTAATAGCAGATGGTACCATCAATACCAGTTCAAGCATGGTGCTGGTGGGTAAAAATTACGCTGGTTACGGCGAATTTCTGGACGAGAATTATATCCACTTGTTGGAAAATGGTTCAAACACCACTGCACCCGGCGCACCCTTGACAGGGCAATTGTGGTGGGACAAGACCACAAATACCATGAAAGTGTACAATGGAACCACATTCAAAGTAATTTCTGGTGCCACTGCCAGTGCATCAGCTCCTACATCAAATGTGGCCGGCGACCTGTGGTATGATTCAGTTAATGCCCAACTCAAAGTTTACACTGGTGTTGCTTGGTTGCTGGTAGGTCCTGCATTTACAGCAGGCACAGGAACCACAGGTGCAATTGTAAACACAATCACAGACAGCAATGCTGTGAGCCACGTCGTGGTTGAAATGTATGTGGAAGACAGTATTGTGAGTATCTTTAGCAAAGACTTGGCATTTACTCCTCAAGTTGCTATTCCTGGATTTACCACAGTCAACCCTGGTATCACAATGGCCAGTTCAATCTCAGGCGTACCACAATTGTTCCAGGGTACAGCAACCAATGCACAGTTGCTAGACGGCTTGGATTCTGCAGACTTTTTGAGTTCTACTACCAATGACACCACATCGGGCACCCTGGGCATTCTTAACAATTCTGGATTGTCAGTAGGAACCAACTCTGACTTCCGCGCTTCAATCACAGGCTCAGATGTGTATCTGCGTAATCAAACCAGCGATGGCAATGTATACTTGCAAATCAACGATGGCGGCGTAACAACTACCATGGTCACCTTGTATGGTGCAAACAACATGACAGCTATTCGCGGCGCAACCACAGTTAACACTGCTGGCCTGGCCACTGCCATTGTGAATGGCGCAGGCAATGCAGTAGGCAACATTGGTTCAAGTTCAAGCTATTTCAACACCATATTTGCTCAAGCAACCACAGCACTATATGCCGACGTTGCAGAACGTTTTGCAGCAGATGAAGTATACTTGCCAGGCACAGTGGTTGAACTAGGCGGCGCAAACGAAATTACTCGTGTGAAAGATGACGCTAGTGATCGAGTGTTTGGCGTGATTTCTACTAGACCAGCATTTACCATGAATGGTGGTGCAGGTGACAATGAAACTCATCCTCCGGTTGCTATGACAGGTCGTGTGCCTGTGTTGGTATTAGGCGTTGTAGCCAAGGGCGACAGATTGATTTCTGCAGGCGACGGTATTGCCCGTGCTGCTGCCCCTGGTGAAGCCACAGCATTCAATGTTATTGGCCGTGCCTTGGTTGGAAAAACAACAACTGAATTAGGCACTGTAGAAGCCATTGTAACAATAAATTAATAGGAAACGACAATGACATACTCATCAGGCGGCTTGATTCAAGCAACAGACTATAACACATTTGCCACCAACACCAATGCTTTTTGGAGTACTGGTACTGGAAACGTGGGCTGGGGACAGACAAGCATTTCTAGTGTGAGTACATCTGGGGTGGTAACAGCTACAAACTGGGCTACCTTGGTCAACAATCTAGCCACTTCTAGCAATCAGACCGGCCGAGCCATCACAACAAGAACAGCCCCTGTAACAGGAAATGTTGTTGCTATTTTGGCCAACGTGGCCACAGATATCACAAACTTGACAACCAGTAGTGGAAACGCAGCAGCAGTAGGAACACAATACACCGCCTGGACAGGCAGCTCTAGCAAGACCACTGCAACTGGTTCTGGTTCTACTCCTTGGACAATCACATTCACACATACTGTTACCTGGGCCAGCGCCGATGCTGCTCGCTATTTCTTCAATGCCGGCGGCATTATCAAATGGCAGACATCTAAAACAGCGGACGCAACAGAAGCTGATACAGAGTGGAATGTGTTAGCAAATACTCTAGTAGGTGCCATTTACATTACCAAAGGCGCAGGCACACAGACTATTGCAGCAACGGCCTACACAGGCACAACCAAGGTGGGCGGAACAGGAACACCAACCACTCTGTTGACCACAACTGGCTGGTATGGACTGACAACCACAGACACAGCAATTTATCAACAGTATTCGGCTACTAGTCCATATACTGGACAATACATACTGATCAATGCCAAAACAGCAGGTGCCGGAACACAATTGGTGTTGACCACAACCTGGGTAGATCCCGGAGGTTCAGCTGTGGGATCAACAGATGCCATTTCGGGTGGTACTGCAACCACAGGTATCACTTTTGGTACAGCACCTGCCACAGTGGTAACATATTTCCCACCTAGCACAACCTATTTGAGTGCAGCATGGGGAACACCTACTGTTGCTGCCACTGTTGCTTGATCGGTAATATTCCAGCCGTAAAGGGCCTTAGGCCCTTTACTTTTGGCTGCAAGTTGTATATAATAGCTACATGGATACCGAAAAATTAATATCACATGCTCGAACAAGATTTGATCATGCTGCTGCTCGTCGCGTACTAAAAGAAAAGTATGAAGCCCGCATGTTGTTTGCCTACCGTGGCGGAATGTGGCGTGCTGATCCTGAACTGCTGGTATTGTTGGCCACAGTACCTCCAGGAGATGCAGTAGTATTGGACCTGTATGAAACTCCTGTACAGGTTAACCCTGAACAGCTAAGAGGCCTGGCCATGCAGTTATGGCAAGAGCAAATGAATGCCTGGCTGGTGGAACTTGACCAACAACGTCAACTACGATGACCTGCGGTGCACTGATATTTGCCTTCAACAACGAAGCCACTGACTATGTGCAAATGGCTACCTGGAGTGCCGGCCGTATTCGCCGTCATCTTGGCATACCAGTTGCTGTTGTAACCAACAGCACAGACAGCACACTAAGCCAACATTTTGATCACGTTATCCATGCAGAACCTGAATCAGGTGGCACAAGGTTTTTTGAAGACTACAACTCAACAGTGACCTGGCACAATGCCGGCAGAGCAGATGCATACACTCTCACTCCCTGGGAACAAACTCTGGTACTGGATGCAGACTATGTGGTAGCCAGTTCACAGCTGAGTTTTGTGATCGACAGCCAGCGTGATTTCATGTGTCACGACCGTGCATACGATATTGCAAAGTCTCGGTACCTGGATGAGCTAAACACATTTGGTGAACATCGACTGCCCATGAGCTGGGCCACTGTGATGATGTTTCGCAAGAGCAACACCGCAGCCTACATATTTGACTGTATGCACATGGTGCGGGACAACTGGGACCATTATAGAGCATTATACAAGATTCAAAAAAGTACCTATCGCAATGACTTTGCACTGAGCATTGCTCTGGGAATCATCAGCGGCGGCACCTGGAGAGTTGACAGTATTCCCTGGAGCCTGGGCAGTATCCTACCCGACTATCAGCTGGAACAGATAGCCGACAATGGCGAAACATTCAAAATCACGCATCGTGCATCTGATGGAGGAATGTTGTACTGTGCCTTGAATGGCGTGGACTTTCATGCCATGGGCAAAAAACATCTTGGAGACATCATTGAAGCCCATAGCTGAACAAGGCTACGTAATTGTGGCCTGTAATTCCGCCACAGTTGATTATGTTGAATGTGCCGGGTCTCTGGCCCGGTCATTAAAAACGCACAATCCTGCTGCCAAAGTTTGCCTGGTTTCAGATTCAGAATATACTGATCCAGTGTTTGATCATGTGCGTCTTATTACCAATACAAATCCTGACAATCCATATGAAAATGACTGGCAGGCATTTTATCAAACTCCGTTTCGTGAAACTATCAAGCTGGAAGCAGACATGTGGATTGTGAGCAACATAGACCATTGGTGGGATATGTTCAGACACAGAGATCTTGTGATATCAACCGGCTGCAGAACCTGGAAAGATGAAGTCAGCCACAATAGACGTTATCGAAAAATATTTGATGACAACCACTTGCCTGATGTGTACAATGCTATCACCTACTGGCGTCTTAGTCAAACAGCACAGGAGTTTTTTGTACTAGTACGCAACATATTTGCTCATTGGGCAGAGTATCGCAAACTGTTGAAGTTTCCTGAAGAGCAGCCGTCTACTGATGTGGTGTATGCCATGGCAGCACAAATCATGGGCCCAGAATCAGTTACCTTGCCATTTGCAACCTATCCCAAAATGGTGCATATGAAACAGCATCATGCAGGAACACGAACAGAAGACTGGACACAGGAACTGGTGTGGGAATACCGCAACAACCAACTTCGGATACAAACGCAGACACAATGGGGAGCTTTTCATTATCATGTCAAACAAGCAGCCACTCAGTGTAGATGATTTCTGGGCAGCACTTGGTGCCATGCCTGCACCCGAGCCTGTGTTTTACAGACTATACTATGACAATGACGGCTATCCTGTAGCATACTCAATGGAAGATATTCCTGGACTTTATGTTGACATAGATCAGGCCACTTTTAACACAAACAACAAACACATAAGAGTTGTTGACGGAAAGATTGTGGCCCAACAGCTTAATAGAATAACTAAACTTGTGCCTGCTGACTCTGGATCCCCTTGTCATCCTGACAATGTCGCTGTAATCGTCAGTGAGCACAAGCCCTATCAAAAATGGACCAAAAGAACTTATGAACCAAATTGACATTGCAGATCTTGATTGTGTATACTTGACCTATGATGAACCCAAAAAAGAAGAAAACTGGGTCAAGATTAGAAACATGATTCCCTGGGCTCGTCGGGTAGACGGAGTCCGAGGATCTGACGCAGCACACAAGGCCGCAGCAGCTGCCAGTACCACTGAGCGTTTTATTCTAGTTGACGGAGATAACATTCCTGACGCTAAATTTTTCAATCAAATCCTGGTACTGCCCACAGTGGATTATGAATCTGCTGTGTTTCGTTGGAAGGCAAGAAACGCCATTAATGGACTCATGTACGGCAATGGTGGACTAAGCTCATGGACCAAAACTTTTGTAAACAACATGCGTACACACGAAGCCACAGATGGTCGTACAGAAACACAAGTGGAGTTTTGTTTTGACCCACTATACTGGCCCATGCACGACTGTTACTCGACTACCTACCCCAATGGATCTGCTTTTCATGCATGGCGTGCAGGATTCCGTGAAGGTGTAAAGATGTGCCTGAATCGTGGAGCCAGACCCACACTTGCAGAATTCAAGGACCAGGTGCATCAACGCAATCTAGACCATCTCACTATCTGGCACAACATAGGGGCAGATGTAGAATACGGTTACTGGGCCATGGCTGGCGCTAGACAAGGCACCTACATGACCATGCTTACAAACTGGGATTATCTACAGGTGCAGAACTTTGATGCACTAGCTGAACTATGGAAGTCTGTGGAATCAGAACAGCCTGAGATCCTGGCCAATAGAATTGCCGATGAATTACACACACAGTTGGACCTGCCCATGCACATGCTCACAGTAGAAGCCAGTGAGTTTTTTAAACGACACTACAGATCAAACTGGCACAACCAAGGTGTAATGATTCGTGAGATTGATGTTATCCGAGCTCAAGAAGGTTGGTAATGTCTAAAAGCAAGTTCCAAGATGCAGCTGAACAGATGCATCTTGATCTAGGTCCTGCACTATGTCTTGCCAAATGGAAACAGGTCAGCTTTCATTTGCCTACAGGGTTGAATAACTCATGCTATCATCCACCTTTACATCGGATATCAGTTGATGCTATAGGGCATAATCCCAGTGCATTGCACAACACTCCGCACAAGAAAGAACAGCGCAAACTCATGCTATCAGGCATCAAACCTGCAGAGTGCAGCTATTGCTGGAACATGGAAGCACATGACAAGCTGAGTGATCGGCATTATAGATCAGGCGAGCCCTGGGCCGCAGTAGATTTTGACAAAATAAAAAACTCAACAGGAGATGAAGATGTTATTCCCAGTTACGTGGAAGTTAATTTTAACAATGTTTGCAATCTTGCATGCAGCTATTGCAGTCCGCAGTTCTCAAGCACTTGGCAGCAAGAAACTGATCGGCACGGTGCATATCCTACTCTGGTGCCTCATAACGCTGCTGAGCATTTTTCTGGCAACCGTAAGCCCATTCCAGCACGGGAACATAATCCCTATGTAGAAGCATTCTGGGAGTGGTGGCCCACCTTGTATCCAGAACTGGAACACTTTAGAATGACTGGTGGCGAGCCCTTGCTGGATCGGAATACCTATAGAGTATTTGACTATGTGCTGGAGAACCCCAGTGCCAAACTGCACCTGAATGTCACGTCAAACTTTAGTGTAGATGAAAAGTCATGGCAAAAGTATCTGGCCTATGTGAAACAGCTATGTGATGGGCGTATAGAACATTTCATGCAGTATGTGAGTCTAGATGCCTGGGGAGCTCAAGCAGAATACATACGCCACGGCCTGGACTTTGATCTGTTATGGAACCGAGTTGATCAGTTTCTAACTGAGATTCCTAGCTACAACAGTTTGACATTTATTGTGACCATGAACAATCTCAGTGTGTCAAGCCTGGATAGATTGTTGGCGGGCATACTGGAACTGCGCAAAAAACACAGTACAACATATCAACGGGTATGGTTTGACACTCCTGTGCTACGCGAGCCCGCCTGGCAGAGCCTGCAGACACTGGGGGAATCTTATGCTAGACGACTAGATGCAGTCAAAGACTACATGTCTGCACACTTGGAAACACCAGAGAATCCATTCAAAGGTTTCAAAGATTACGAAGTGGCCAGACTAGACAGAGACATTGCCTGGATGCGATCAGGACAAGCCACTGATCAAAGTCCTAATCAAGCAGACTTCTATCGTTTCTTTAGCGAAGCAGATCGACGCCACGAGACAAATTTTTTACAAGTGTTTCCTGAAATGCGAGCCTGGTGGGCCGAGTGTGAGTATCATGCCAGACAAACTTGATCTAATAGTAGATACATTCAGTGTTGTATACGATTTACTAAAACCCTTTGCCTGTCAGGAGTTCTGGGAATTTGCTGACCATGTGCCGGTAATCGGTGCAGTCTATGTTATAGGACGCCAGCAACTGGTTGAAAATAGACCCCGGATTAGAGCCATGTGCGAGTCCGCACAATACCGCATGGTGTTTGACGGCGCCGCTGAAGGATCCTGGACACTGATAGAACAAATACGCATGTTGGGCATAGAAGATCTTGTGTTGAGCAAACAACTGCTGGTACTCAGTGGCGGTGTCATGCCCGCTGAGTATCCTGCACTAACACATGATCATTTCTTTAATGTGATACTGGGCTACGACGAAAATCTACAACAGATGCAACGCATGCCTGAAATTTACAACACCTTGGACAAGCCCTATGATTTTTTATTCCTAAATGGGCGAGCAAGGCCACACAGAAAATATCTGTGGGAACGATTCCGCCAACTGGGTCTACTGGATCGTGCAATATGGACCATGCTGGATGGTCGGCCGTCTACAAAAGGCACAGAGCTAACACTTGTGCAACACAATGTCAATCTAATGACCACAGTGACGCCTATATGTCAACTGGATTCTAGATACGAAGTTGTAAAATACCAAAACAATTCTGTGGAGATAACAGAGCCCAAACGTCAATTTATCAAGCAAGACATGTTTCACAACACCTGGGGCGAAATTTACCTACAAACCGAACCCTATGCTGATACCTATTTTAGTCTGGTCACAGAAACCATATGTGAACACGGCAACAGTTTTCGAACTGAGAAGATTGCCAAACCACTGGCACAGGGACATCCGTGGATAGTGGCAAGCAATGCTGGATTTTATCGAGACCTTCGTAATCTGGGATTTCAAACTTTTGGACATGTAATTGACGAGTCGTTTGATTTGATTGACAACACACAAGATAGACTCAACCGAATTATCAAAATTGTGCAGGATCTTTGTAGTCAAGACCTTGCACAATTTCTCAATGAGTGTTATACTGTATGTAAATACAATCAACAACATCTCAGTGAATACCGAGAACAACTACGCCGCGACTTCCCCCAGCGGTTCTTTGATTTTTTACAAGAGCATACCCTTCAGTGAATGATTTAGAATTTAAGCACACAGCGTTAGACACACTGAGTGCGAGTTTTTGTGCAGCGAAATGGTACAATGCTACCATTTGGTTAGGAAGTGGACAGACCACCAGTTGTCATCACCCGCCAGCCCATTTGGTCGACAAAGATAAAGTCAGTATCAACCCTAGGCTGCTGCACAATAC
>Ga0114962_10000303_pt1 | contig 42884 bp, 37 predicted proteins | sample C_130820_MF_Meta_FD_87017 | JGI IMG/M metagenome (GOLD analysis project Ga0114962, IMG submission 87017) | Freshwater microbial communities from Lake Croche, Canada to study carbon cycling - C_130820_MF_MetaG | ecosystem: Environmental > Aquatic > Freshwater > Lake | place: Lake Croche, Canada...
AGAATTACAGACACAGTTAAAAACTAAGTATCCTACACTCGGATTCCGGGGCTATATTATGGATACAGATAGCTCAATTAATAGGGTTATTTAGTTTAGATACGATATAATAAAAAATATCTCACAAAAATATTGAAACTTTATCTATAAAATCGGCGTTTTAAATGTCCAAAGGTGTAAAAAATAGAGGATGATCTTATTCATCATCCTCCTCTTCTTCCTCCACATCCGATTCTGTCGCAACAGCAACAGGATCGGATATGTCATTTAGTTCCTCATCTGCGGCAATTCGCTTATCCCGCAGATAGATATCAACCTTTGTGCTAATACGCTTATAGCGTGTGGCCGTCAAGTTCTGTGCTCCCGAAAGCTTCGCAGCATCTTCTGCCCCTGCCTTATTTCTTCGCACCCGCACTAGATAGCGAGACCACTTCTCTTGGACTGCTCCGATCGCCGATGGATTGGCGAGGACATCATAGAGCATAACACCGAGCCACTTTCCCACACTCCACTGGCCTCGCAGCTTTGTCTTGTTTGTCAGAGGCTCTATCTCATTCGCCCTTGTGAATATATCAAAGACAGGGCGCAAGGTATCCACAATCCTTGCTCGCGGAATAGCCTCCTGTGAGTTAACATTATCCTCTTGATGCGAGAAGGATCGTGTAATGGAGTGGCGGCCATATAAGGCCCCTGAAATCAGGGCAATCGCGTTCTCCAAGTGCTTCTTTCCATCATTATCCGCATTGCGCGTGTCGAAGAAGTGAGTGGTAATGAGTTCACGTAGAGGGTAGTCATCATCATTCAAGAATGATATAGCCTCTTTGACAAGGGGCGAATCATCCTCGGACATCGCATACAGCTGTCCGTCCGAGACCTTCACATTCTTGTTAAGGCGGCGGAACATTTCACGTTGTTCGGCAGAACTCAGATTCTGGAGGACGACCAGTGTAATGGGATGCGCCTCCACCTTACTGCGCTCTTCCGCAGACAACACTCGCACCTTGTCCGTCAAGATCAGGCGGAAGGTAGTGATGCGATTTCCACCCTCCATGACTTCACGGCGGACCCTATTATTCACAACATACTGGACGCTAATAATGGGGGGAACATAATATCCCTTGAGGATACTATCCAGCATCTTCTCCTGCATGTGCTTGTTCCAAACAAAGGCACGATTGCGTCTGTGGATGTGAATGGGATTCTCAGGCTTATAACCATCCGAATCATGGCGACCGGCAAACTCGCGGTTCAATTGACTAACAGTTGTCTGAATATTTTCAGTGCTAACGCTCATTGTAAGTATGGATATTCGTAGTTAGTTTGCTAGGGGAAGCAACTATCTTAGACACCTTATCCATCTTCAATTTTTTTTCGTGGCATAATTATTTGGCGGAGATCCCTAGACGAACAATAAACGCAATAAGTAGTCCATACGCAGTCCCTCCGAGAATCTGCGTCGGTGTATGGCAGTGCTTTACGTAGCGGGACCAGGCCATAGCCCCGAGCCAAATGCCACCCCCTATCAGTGTATACATGGACGGAAAGAAGACGTATAGGAGGGCTACGAGAACGGCGACAGATGCCATATGTCCCGAGGGGAAGCCTGGTTGGCCGCCCACGGGACCTTTCATACACCAGCGATCGCACTTGGTCGCTAGGGCGGGTCTGGGGCTTTTAAAGATGGGTTTGATGGCTTCTGTTGAGAGCCATGTAACTATGACCGCGATAAAGATGATGAAGTATTTGGTGTCGTAGCATGTCAGAACAATGGGAATTATATAGGTTAATACAAGTGTTAATGAAATGGCATCCGCTACGGTCGTCATACTATTATTTGTAGTTTATTAAATTTACACATAATAGGATGCGGAAGACGCTGCGTAAGACGCTGCGGAAAATTAAAAAACGCAAGACTCGACGATTAAGAGGAGGGGTAGGAACACCTACAAAAACACCAGAAAAACCATCTTTTACACCTGTACCAGTTGCAAAATCTTCTATAAAGCCACCCGCATCTGCGATTAAACCAGCTGCTCCAGCCAAACCTAGGCTATTACCACCCGATGGTCCTGCTAATTGGCCCATGAATCAAGGCTGCCAATTATTAACTAGAATCAAAGGAATTAAAGGTAATTCCAAAAAATTAAACTCCATTATATCAGCATTTAAATCAGTTGTTCTTACGCCTGGAACATATATAGATCGCATTGGGCCATTTATGGGCCGCTTTGTAGCAGTCGTACAACGAGATCCAAGAAATAATAAGGCAATTCCTGCGTCTTATTCAAGTCGTTCTTTGAGGACCCTTGGAGAAACACCCTATGATTATCCAGAAGGATCAACTACTATTGATTTACGAAGAGTGTTATATGAAATGATATATACTCATGATAATGATCCAGATAATACATTGTATTATGTATTAAAAGTTGTCAAGCCTATAACGGGTATGAATCCTTGTAAAGCCGCGCCAGCATTTGACTATCCAGGTGGAGCCCTTCAACTAGGACTTCCTAAATCTGTAGATGACTTACTTGCGGATGGATCTCTTAAAAAACTTAGTACGAATGAAACAGAGGCACTATTTGGTTATCACTTCCCACCTTATGAAAGTGATATCGATGGTAATGATGCAGCCTTTAGACCTCATAATTCTAATTTAAATAAAATTATGGATACATACTATTCAACAGAGGCAGAGAGAGAGGCATGGCGAGCAACACACTCTACCACAGGTTCATCACCAATTGTTACTGTAACGCCTGCCGTATTAAAAGGAAACCGTCTTGAACTTTCATCTACGACCAACAAAGGTCAATCACGGCCCCCCCGACCTGAATTTTTCTCCCCAATTAGATCAATTAACTTATCCTCTCCATAGAAATAAACCTACCTAGGATTACAATGAGAATTATGCCCTCCAGGGCAGTAATCTTCCTTCTTATAGCCCTGTTCTGAAGCGCAACAATTCGCATCATGATGCTCCCTAGCTCCAGGGGTTCGTTTGCCCGTTGCCGGATCAATATAGACTCCGCAGAACTTCTTGCCACATTCCCAGCACCAGGAGCGACCGCACCCTCCGCCAACTATAAATCCCCCGTTCTGTGTCTGGAGTCCACAAGCAAAAATGTAATTACAGGCGTCATCCTTCAAGCACCACCGCTCGCACCACGGACATTGTTTTGCATCATTTGACATTCTACTAGAATGCGCGACGATGAAAGTTATTATTTAGACACAAAGGTACAGGGCGCATTAGACGTCAGAATAGGGTAGTTCTTGTAGTATGCCGTGGGAATCCCTGCATTCTGATTAATAATATTCGAGGCATCCAAATTTCCTGTTTGAGGACTGATAGCGAGCTGTGTGCTAATGTTGGCTTGTGTCTCCGCCTGTTGAACCGTCTGTTGGCGGTTGTAATAGTTAGCCGGACCGCGATTTTGCAGAAGAGTTGTAAACGACGAAGCATCAAAGTTGCGATTCGACATCCTACCTATAGATTAGTTAATTATTAATCATAAGGACAAATAGAGAATGGGAACACATCGTGCAATTAAAACAAAGCGGGTCTTTGACATATTCCAGCCAGGACTCATAAGGGGCGAGGATACATTCGCCCATAAGCCCGATAAGAAGGTGTTCTTCGTCCAGCATCCGACGGAGGGCTGGCGAGTGTTCTTACGGGCGGTCTGCTTCATCCATGAAGAGGGGCACGAGGAGAAGGGGCGATTCATTGTGCTTAAGAAGAGTGGAGCGGATGCTGCCGCGCCTGTTTGGGAAGCTCCAAAGGGTCAGATGGAAGGAAAGGATGGCTTGGCACATCCTCGATGGTCCGTTTTAAGACTGCTTGAAGAGAATATTCGCCGTGAAGTCAAGGAAGAGGCCAAAATCAGTCGCTTTGTCTCCTTGGAGCATTTACCGAACCTTGTCATCCAGTCTAAGGAGGAAGAATATGGCCCTGATGATTACTTTCAGTATCACGTGTTTAGAGCGATCGTGAAGCCTGGTGTTATTCTGAAGGCTGCGGCAACCTTTGCCTATTATAAGGATCATCCTGCTGAGTTTGCAGCGCTGTCCTCTGATGATAACGAAAAGGATGCGATTGCTTGGTATCATGCGCGACATACGAAACTTATGGGGCGCTGGTCTCCGACCCTTGTGCGACTATATCTGAAGGGGGCTTAAGGGGATTTTGTGTCGTATATATGGTTCGAATGGTTGAATCATAAAGCTTGGAACAAATTATCTAAAGATAATTTGTAACTTGCTTGATGATTCAACCAAAGGTTGAATCATAAAGCTTGGTGGCGCAGTTGGTTAGCGCGTTACGCTCATAACGTAAAAGTCCCTTGATCGAAACAAGGCCAAGCTATTCATTAAGAAGCACTGAGTGCTTCTTAATGAATAGCGGATGATTTTAATATTTCAACCCCTACAACAATCTAGCTTCCAAAAACCCCTTCACAAATGCCACTTTGGGATGTAATAGGTTCGACGGACTGTTTAACATATGTATAAACTCATTGTTAATTTGTACCTGTCCGTAGCAGGAAGAGTTCTGATAACTGAAATAGTGATCTTCATAGGGATGAGGTCCCACATTTGATATTTCCTTCCATGGATACATCATTATAATATTATCACGAAACCAATAGTCCTGCTTCTTAAAATTATTTTGGGATATAAACTTAAACCAATTCATTCCCCCTGTATCGTGATTATCAGCAGGATACCAGTCCATATTTTGATCCTTGATAAAGTCAAACCTATAGAAGGATAACCACGGATGTACCGACCACGGACCTTCAATGATATCATTCTTAGACATACTAGGAGATTTGTGCGTTCCAGCCTCATTTACATCCCCCCACATACCATATGTATCAAGGAACGGAATGATAGAAAAATCTTTAAACATAAACATATCTTGATCTAAAAATGCAAAATATTTCGGCTGTCGTTGTTTAACAATGTTATAATATACATAATTAAGTTTTGTCCCAAGAATATGGCTGACACCATGACCTTCCATACGATAATCATCAGGAATCTTAATAAGATCTACAGATTCCTTGGCACACATCTTCTCTAGGGCAACGGATAGATCGGGATATGCTCCACAATTTGAATCTAGCATAATTATTTTATAGGGATCCTTACAGAATTTACGGATTGTCCTTATTTGATATTCAGCACAAAACAGATTTGCGTGAATCAGTATATAGAATTCGATAGACATATACCGTCATTTAACAATATTAATTTTATTTTTTTCCACGAATAGTATAGTAATATAATGAACTACCATCCTTCTCTATACGCTCATATACTCAGTGGTGGACTATTATTTGCGAGCATACTGTATCTTGTCCTAAATTCTTCAAAGATATTCTCTAGGGACCCGTATCAACTACTGGTGCTTATTTTGTTATTTTCCGTAGCCATGGGGATACATGGACTCTCTCATGCCACACTAGAATCTGTGTATAATTACAACCCTCTTGACCGGATAATAAAATCTATTTAAAGTAGGGAATCATGTCGAGCCATTCAACAAGAAAACAGAATATGCTTCGGCTCTCACAATTCCGACAACTATGGACGGATGAAGACCTTGAGGTCGATGATATCACAGAGATCGAGGATGAGGTGGAGGATGATATTCGCAAATTAAAGCGATACCAGCAAACACTCAAAAAGAGCTCCAAAGCCTATAAAGATATTACAGAGCATTTAGGTATTCTGGAAGGGCTTGGATTGAATATTAATCCACCATCACTGTCCTCCTCCTCCTCATCATCATCTTCCTCCTCATCTTCCTCCTCATCTTCATCATCCAATAGTTCTGTGAGCCCTCCCCCTAAAACGGGAGCAAGAAAAAGTTGGAGGCCCACTGCTGCGTCTGTTGCCGCCCTGAGATCACGAGTAGTGGTTAATTCAAATAGCAGTTCTAATGAATCTGTCAAGCCAGTGAAAAAGGCTGCCGCTACCAAGCCCGTCCTTGTATTCTCATCTAACAGCGAGGAAGAGAATCCGAAACCTGTTCCGGTAAAAACGGCAAGCAAAGCACCGAGTAAAGCGGCCACAAGCAAAGCACCTGCGGCAAAACCAAAACCCAAGTCACCCTCTCCTGCTACAAAGCAACGGGACCGAGAACTCAAGGAACTTCGGGCAGCGCGGAATGCAATTGGCCGAAAACTGGAACGCGTCACAAAACGCAGGAGCCAAAGTCCTAGACTTACACGGATACTGGCGCATACAGAGGGGCGAAAAGTTGCAACTCGTAAGATCAAGCGATCCAGTTCTCGCCCCCCTACCCCCAATGTGAGCGCAGATGTCAGTCCCAGTAAACAGCTCAATGAGTTCGTGGATGTTCTAGAAGAGCCATACCCTCTTCCTGAACCCGTCCGACCCGGCTATTGCGGTAAACTAAGCCCTGAATTCGTCGATGACTGGATGGAGGCTGCCAAGATATTCGTAGATGATGAGGAGGAAGAATCCTACAGTATGTATAAATACAAGTTTACTACAAATACAAAGGCTGCCAACGGATCAATTGTCGTCAATGAACTGCCCGATAAGTTTATTCGCACCGATAACGCTGCCGATGGAACATGTCTCCTACATGCCTTCTTGACCGCCGTCAGTCCCGTGTATCGCAGTCTATCCCTCGACAATAAGGGCATCCTGGGCCGCGCCTTCCGTCAAAAGGTCTATGCCAAGCTGTTTCCTGATAGCACAACTATCAAAATCGTCAAAGAAGACTTTAACAAGGTTAGCAAACATGTCAACCTAGGAAATCGCGTCATGAAAGGCCTCGGAAGTGAAGACGATCACATTGTTCCTGCGCGCAAATACATTGAATATGTGGGATCTGTAGACAGGGGAAGTTCCCATGGCTACTTATACGATTTCGATGCCAAGAAACTCGCCCAGTGCTTCAATGTGAATATTATTATGGTACTGGATAACATCATGAATATTCGTCTAGAAGAGGATGATTCACCCGCAGGTAAAAAGAAGCCCTGGATAATGATTCACCAAGCCGGCGCCCACTTCACAACCATTCATAAGAAGGACAAGTATATCTTTACAGGTGATGAAATTCAGCCCCTTCGAGAATGGGTGGATGCGGCGAGAGACAAGGACAAGACTGTCTTTTCCTCCAAGGATCGCAAAGACTATGCCGAGGGATCCTTGGTGGTATACAAGGGAGACCCTCGCATCATTCGTGAATATGTATGGAACGAGGCCAGCGAGTATTTGATGGGGCGTGTGAAGCGTGTGACCCATGTGAAGCTCGAGGACGGTGTCCGAGGCCTCAAGGTTCCCATCACAGATATTGAAATTAACAAGAACATGGTAAGACGCAAGGGGCATACTACACCCCATAAAATCATAACCTTCGAGATGGACCCTGCAACAGGACTCGTCACACACCTATTAGTAGAAGGGATCGAGGACCCAATTTCTGTGGATAATATTGAGTTTGTTTAGACGGATAGTGAGTTATTATTTTATAGGATATGATATCCTATAAAATAATAGAGCATGCCTTATTACATTATGCTACAAGGGCTTCCATTGATATTCGATTCTTCATAACCATCATCTCTCCAGCCAATTATCATGCCCGTCTCAGGATCCTTGACAGGCACACAGTCATAATAGACCGGTGTCCCCTGGTTAGCACCTGGCTGTTCTTCGAGGGCCTTAATACAGGCATCTGTCCCAAAGAAGGCATGCTTCAGAGGATGCTCTTGGAAGCCGTGGCCCAATGTGACGAACTGATAGGTGCCAGACTCGATGATATGACCGCTGTCGAGCACCAGATTATAGACAGTCCTGAGGGGTCTGGCAGCGAACTGCTGAATATCAGCAGGAAAGCCCCAGTCGCTATAAGAGCCATTCGCTAGGACCTCCCTACAAGGATGCCAAGGCGTTACTCCTGTATCGGGCGTGAACTGAACGAGTGGCTGAGATGGACGGTTCGTGTGAAAGGTGGCGAGAAAGACGACGCGAGCCGGTCCTGAAGGCGTATAGACACTGTCACCAGGATTGATATCACGTATTTGTCGCTCTGAATTATTTGCCATTCTGATAAGCGTCTTACCCTCGAAACAGCTGCCGCTGTTATTATTGAAGGCTGCGGAGACAGATACGCTGTAATCCACAAGACCTCGACGCTGAATGGGAGGGGCACGAATAGACGCAAAGGCGGTGTCTCCTGCCGCCTGATGTGCCATGAACTCGGGCGTCTCGAAGATTTTGAGCCCTGGATCCTTGAAGTTCATACAGATACCCGCAGCCATGTGATCTCTATAGGCTCGTAGATAGTGAGGACCCCATTCCTGAGCTCTCATGTATTGAAGAGCTAGTCGCGTCTGTCCTTCACCATCCACTTTAGAGACTACATCGCGCAGAATCGCTTTCACGTGGGGATCTGTAGACGTGGCATGGCGCGTATGAAATGCCATTAGTATAGTGTCTAGCCCTGACATAATATCATTATAGCTCGAATAGGACGCAAAGGTTGTAGTATAGGAATCTATGACTGCGGTCAGTGTTTCTGTAAAGTCCCTGCGACAGTCAGCGAGCTCCACGGACCCTAGTTCGGTCATGGGATCCGCGCCGATTGCTTCAACACCCGCAATGACTGCTGATTCACGAATAGGGTATACGAAGTCGCGGCGCTGGCCGGTGGCAATAGGACCGGTTTCCAAAGTATGGCGCACGCCATCAATCATATAATTGATCGTAGTTCCCAGAGAGGCAACTGTCTTTTCATAGGCTGTCAGATTGATTCCGTTAGTCGACACCATATCTCCTGAGGGCACGAATAGGAAGCGGCCATGACCCCAGGCGGCAAGCTGTTCGAGCAAGCCACTGTTGATATCTGAGGAGAAGCCGATCGTATGGAGAGTCCAGGGATTGTGGACCTTGATGCGTTCCTGGATCATTGGCATGGTTCTGCGACCGCCTGTGACGGGGGCAATAGACTCCGTGGGAACACCGTCGGTCAACAACACACCCACTATTCGTCGTCCCTTGGCCTCTGAAGAAGAGGCAATTTCCGCCATCTTTTCGATCGCGCCATAGATATTTGTAGTATTATTCGCCTCGATTCTATCTAGAACAGAGTTAAGCTGCATCTTTCCTGATGCGTCCATAGCTGTGAGGGTCATGCGAACCTTGGCGACATCATTGAAGCTCACAATCGCAATGCGGTCATTTGGCCTTAGCATTGCTGCCATGACGCGAACCAAGTGTTTTACTAGATTAATACGAGTAATTCCCATTTCACCCTTATCAATCTTTACCCAAGCAGGCTGATCCATGGAGCCTGACTCATCGACTGCGAGAATGTAGTCAGCACCCTCCTCAGATGGCCCTGAGGGGAGATAGGTCTGTATCTGGAAGTAGTGCTTGCCGTCACGGCCGGTGAATCGGCGGGCGCCGACATGGAGCTTCTGGCCTTTGAAAGGACGGATAGGTGCTGGGCCTGTTGTTGCTGTATTTGCTGTGATTGTTGGGATTGTTGGGACTGTTGTTACTATTGTTGCTGCTGTTGTTGTGGAAGCGGATGAGGAATTACTGCCCCCTCTAGCAGAATCACATACCTTTCGTAGTTGAATATTAGGAATAAGAGTAAGAATATGCCGCCCTGTAATAGGGTCAAGGGGCAGTTCCTCACCTGTAGCAGGGCTGGTTCGATGGCCGTCAGCAAACCATCGTTCAATGGCGCTCCTCTCATAGGTTTGACTGCGTGCGTCGATAACGGGGTCGACGAACATGTCGCCGGTAATAGGGCATTCAAGATCATTAGAGCTCATTCTGACGTTGAAATATGGATAGTCCTTTAATGTGTCTCACAGGGGCGGCATCTCTTCTTTAAGTGCCCTGAAGTTCAATTTTTTCTCGGATGAAAATTTGAGGGTTTCGGCCACTAAAATATAGTCATACCAATAGAATGAACTGTCGACTCCTTCGAAGAGCCCTGGAATCCGAACTGAAGAAACAGCCTTGGATGGCGGATATCCAGGCAGCGCCTCAAGAGGATGACGGACTAGTAGATGAGCTGGCGGATTTCGACCCCTTTCCCAATCAGGGATCCTTTGGCTGGTTCGAGATGTTCTTGCGCTATTGCCTCGATCATGTTCCCGCGACGTCTCAGAAGTGGGCGGACATTGCGGCGACCTACGTGGACGTATCCAAGCGACGAAACTTCTCCAATATTGTTCTGAGAATGCTTCTACAGAATCCAGAGAACGATGTGCGAATCGACACCTTCGGCTGGATTCTGCGGCACAATCGAGAAAATCAGGACTTTCTGCTGGAGGATCTGGATGCAATGGGTCCCGTGGATCTCTGGATCTATTTCGCGGCCAAGGTTCCAAATATAACACTATGGAAGTCCATTCTCTATCAGTATAAGTTAATAGAACAGTTGACGGGAAATATGTTCCTGTCCCTTTATACGCAGGATGCCATTCAATACTATGCCGAAGAGCGGATCCCATCCGAGATTATTATCAGCCATATGCGAGGCGCCAATTCCACAAAACCCTTTGTGCTCGCCACCTACAACTTCAAGGCCATCCTGGAAGCTTAGAGAATTGTTAGGTTATAATAGTAATAGGATGGCTCTCGCGCCCTTTTCTGTGCTCGCTAGTCGCATGGGTTATTTTTTTGATGAATCGCCTAAAAGGGAGAACGTGCTAGTTCTGGGATATGGATGGGGCTCGCGCGCCTATACACAGACCATCGATCGCAGCAAATACAATGTAACGGTGATATCCCCCGTTTCAAAGCGCCTCAATCAGCCCTCTATGATCTATCATGGGAAGCCAACCTATACAGACCCACCACTACATTTAAAGATCCTAGAGGACAAGGCGCTCAGCCTGGACGAAGACAAACAGGTTGTCAAGGGATCCAAGGGCATCTACTCTTACGATCACCTCGTCATTGCCACGGGCTCCGAGGCCAACGATTTCGGTGTGCCCGGTGTCAAGACCCATTGTCTTATGTGTAAGACGGGAGAAGATATTGATGCGATAAGGGAGAAGGGATCCAAGGAGGCCTTTGTTTTGGGCGCCGGCCCAACCGGTGTCGAGCTGGCCGCTAAGCTCTGGTCGCAGGGCGTCAACGTCAAAATTGTCGAAGCAGCCAATACAATTCTGCCAGGATTCTCGAGCGAGATGCAACGCCGTGTGGCAGAGTATCTGGGAGACATTAATGTGGAGATCATTAAGGGCCAGCCCATCCAAGAGATCCGAGAGACAGAGATCGTTCTGAAGGGCCGCGCCATACCCTATTCGTCGCATCAAAGCCTTATCTGGACCTGTGGCATCAAGCCTGAGCCCTTTGTCAGGGGACTAAGTGGCGGGGGAGGACTGATAGTGGATGATAATCTGCGCTACAAGAAAAATATTCATGCCATCGGCGATGCTATTAAGGGACGTGGGCCGCCGACAGCCCAGAACGCAGTTCAACAGGGCACCTATCTGGCCCATCAATTTAATAACGGATTCAAGGGACCCGGCTACACCTATCAGGAGAAGGGGCGAGTCGTGGATCTAAGCCACGCCATTTTCGTAGAGGTATTTGGAACCGTCTGGTATGTCCCCTATCTTCTGACCGACTGGGTCCGATACGCAATGAAGTAGACACATGACAGCAATCGCTTTAACAACGGATAGTATGTGCCAGATACTGTGCTGAATAGTATAGGTATCCCGATCCATGAGGGTTAGTTGGAAATGTCCTTGATAATGAATCCGTTGATTCTTTGACAGCTCACACAAGATATGAATAAGAGCGACAACTATATCCAAGTAGATCACCTGGAATAGAACATAATTATTATGGAATTTGGTAGCATGATGAACGTCAAGGCCGAACCAGAATGCTGCAAACACCATATCAAGAACTGTTAGAATCGGCATCTCTTCATTCGTTAGATGCCATAAGATGGAGAGAATGGTGGAAATAACAATGACCGCTGGATATGGATCAGAGGAAGGAGGGTAGCATTCTGTGGGGAAGAAGAGGACGGATAGGTGAAGGAGGGTGGTGGCCTCGAGAAGCATTTTTATCTATATAGAATGGAACAGTTACATCAAATTTTGCTGCTACAAAATTTGATGTTGCCTTTAGGCCTTTCAAAGGCAACCAATGACCGCTTATCTACCTCTTCAACAAATGCTAACGACCCTTTCGGGGCGATATACCACAAAACAAAAAGCCGACATGCCAGCCACCTATGAGTCCGATGTCAAGAAGGGGGCCAAGCTTGTATGTAAGATGATCGGCTATGATCTTGGCGAGGAAGGAGACAGGGTCGTCAAGTGCCTATGGACGGAACTCAAGCACATTGAATCCTTGAATACAGCCGAGACCATTCTTCAAATACTCAAGGAGTTCACAGAACGATTCATGGTGTCAGAGGAGGGACGAGATGAGATGATGCGACTGATAGGGGGTGACTATTGTGTTGATTCGGATTCTGAGAACTCGGACTGCGACTCGCTCTGCTCGGACTCCTGTGACTCCTCAGAGAAACGGGAGCGCGATGGATGGCATCGGATGCGAATGGTTGTGCGCGAAATGGCGGGAGCTGCTGCGCGTAGAACAGGGGTTGCCTTGAAAAAAAATATCAAGATGCGGCTCGTTCGAAAGATGTGTTAGAGGTAGCAAATATGAGATTTTGTAAAAAAACCTATAGGGAGGGTAACTGATCCTGGGGAAGATTCGTTTTTTTTGGGAACTTTAATCGGCTTTTCTGGTATCTTTAATCGGTTTTTCTGGTATTAATAGCTTTGGGAACTTTAGCCAGCAGAGCTGGCTAAAGTTCGAAGTAGGTAGGAACACCCTCGCGCTCCTCCTCCTGGCCGCCAGCAGCAGAAGGATGCCCCTTCAGAACAGGACACTGTGTGAGATTGATTCCATCACGTGCTCTGGCGTGATACACGAACTTGCGGTGCTGCTTCCCATTCTTGAGCCACTTGACTACATGATAGTTCACGAAGACATTGACCTCAGGTAGACGCTCAAACAGGACCTCGGCCATAAGTGTGGTATCGAACTGACAGGAACCAATGAACTCCCTACTCGTATTCACCACGTAGATATTCCCAGTCCAACTAATAGGGAGCGGCCAAGGGCTATCTTTCACAGGAACACAACGTGTGGGGCAGACCGTCAGCATTTCTTCATGGCGCACTAGTTTTGCGGTCACAAGTGCCTGTCCCTCAGCGATGACCGAGGCAAAGCCCTCCTCTGTTGCTAAGCGGTCATTCACTAGATGAGCGAACTCCATGAGAGCCTGTTGAGGATTCTTATCTACAGCAGCCTTCGCAATAGGATGGACGAGCTCACGCAACGCCCTGTGCTCGGGTGTTATGTGGCGCCAGTTATCGATATCATCCAGCATCTGGACCCATCTAGGAATGGGCTCTGATGGATGACGGGCAGTCCAGATCAGATGCGTGGCACAGTGCGCGGTGGAGATAACCGAGGAGGGGTTGAAGGGAGATTCGGCTGCTGCGATGATGGTTGACTGGGGATGATGATCGAACACGAGGAGGGACTTGCCTGATTCTGCGGAGATGCTGCCATAGGCCAACATATCCTCTCGATCGAAGCAGACATCCGCGAAGACAATCTCGTAGCCTTTCAGTGTTTTAGGGTCGGGCCAGGTGCGCTTATCAGAAGGACTAACAGGGAAGTAGAGAGAATCGCCACTCGACTCCAGGCTCAGCAAGAAGGCGGAGCCCAGGCCGTCGCAGCAGTTGCCGTGGAAGATGATTGCGCGTCTCGATGAATTGGTGGGGGGAAGACCAGCAATAATCGCAGCGCGAATCGCTTCGACGAAGGGATCGGAAATAGAACTAGCAGATGACATTTTGCGTAATAATATGGATATTTGTATGGAAAGGCAGGTGCTTCCTCAACCATCCAAGAGGGTGGTTCGAAGTTCAATTTTTCTTGCTAAAAAAATATGCGGGCCAGGGCCTATTTTTTTGCGGTTGTTGTTGCTACTTTCTTTAAGTCCTCTCGAAAGTCGGGATCGACCAGGACGGATACAAAGACAGGGATGAGTGCGAGCGGCCCTATTTCACTAGTAGGTTGAGGCTCGCGCCTAATAAGAAGCTCATGGAGTGATTGGGGCATTTTTCTGTAGAGGGGTGACTTGATCTGTTTTGATGCAATAATGAGAATTGTATTGAGATCCGTGAAATTACAGCACATCATGGCATAATTGCCCTCTTGGATGGGTTCTCTGTATGGAATGGCTGAGCGGATCTGCTGAATGAGTGTTATAGATACATGCTCGACATCGAAGAGTTCTTCGATCGTTTCGCGGATTGCGGTATGAACCCAGTCGAGATCGGTGTCCTCTTTGCGACCGCCGAATCCAGAGAGGCGCGCCTCAATGGATCCCTCGAGAACTTTGCGGTGCTTCTGAACTCCTGCGAGGGCGAGGGGACCTTCGATGAAGAGGAGGCCGGCATTTTTGTAGTCAAGGACCTGGGGAGGGTATATAACATAGGCATGTGTGGATGGCTGTGAGGAACAGGCGCCCATCAGTCGTATAATGCTTTTACTCTCGGACGTTTAATCGCATCAATTTTAACCTTCGTGGCTGTAGATTTAGCGGAACCACGATGAGCGCAGTATTCAAGGAGGGCACTAGTCTTTGTTGTTCCAAGAAGCTCTATATCGCAATAGATAGCTTTGAAGGGAGCCCCGTATGTAGAGAACCGCACATCGGTCTTGGATGCAGTTTCGAAGACAGCACGACCTGGCATGGGACCTGAGCGAGGCTCTGAAACAATGCGAACCAGCTGAACGGATATGACGCGCTTCATCCAATCACTCCCCGTAGAGCCAGAGTCATAGCCGTCGGTGGTGATCCAGGTCCACTGGGGAATAGCAATGACCTGACCGACCTTGAAGCGATGAAGGAAGAGGTGCTGGGCGCCAGTAGGGCAGTAGATCTGACTGGTTCTGCTAGTTACCTTGGGCTTGTTGAGATCCTGGCAGAGCATGCCGTCGATGCGAAGTTCATCAGCAGCTGCGACGACTTCAGGGCGTTTTGCGTGTTCTCGGTCAAGACGTTTACAGGAATGGCAAGACATCTTGATAATATGGATATATGCTAGGGGGCCACTGATAGTGGAGGCGACGGCCAGCGTCAAACTTACTGGTTCTCCGATCGATCGACCCTATCCGTGTTTTTGCTGAAAATGAGCGCAACAAAAAAAAATTTTTAGTTTTTTTTGGGTTTTTCGTTTGTTTTTTTGTTTTATTATAGAACACACACACACATACATTTATTTATTTAGCAGCCGCAGCAAGACGGGCCTTGAACGCCTCCTGGAACGACCTATACACCACCTCCTCCTTCTTCACAGCGACAGCCGTTACTAACGCCTCCTTCACCTTCTCCACCATCCAGTGGCTATCCGCATCCTCTACCATTTCTGAGCGCCGAGCAGCACGGGCCTTGCGGCGCTCATCAGCCGCAACCGCATCCTCGGCGGCCTGCCTGAGTGCCATCTGGGCCCTGCCGATATCCGTGGTAGGCGCAGCGGCCAGAGCATACTCGACACCCCCAAGCTTGATCTTGAAGGGATCGATCACCTCGACCTTCTCGGGCAGAGGCTTAGCTGCGGCAGCGGCGAAGCTGACCTCGAACTGCTTGGCGGCGACGGTGGTGGCTGATGAGAGCGATGGGAAGGATGCGGCGATCTTGTCCTTCAGAGTCTGCTCGGCAGCCGACATCTTCTCGGCCTTGATCGCGGCGAGACAGATGGGCTTGAGCTCAGCACCACGCATAGAGGCCTTGATCGCAGCAGAGACAGAGTCGACGGTGGCAGGACGCTTCGCAGCAGCAGCCTTGGCCTTCTCGGCCTCCATCTCCTCCTTTGTCTTGCGGTCAGACGCAGCCAGCTCGGGGAACACCTCGCGCTCCTCACCTGTCTTGCTGTCGATCAGCATGGCATGGGTGAGGGCACCGATGCGCTCCAGGAAGATGCGGGCATTGGTGGGCGAGGTGAGCTTGACGAAGCAGTAGCCCTGGGTCTGACGAGTAGAACGATTGAGAGGAACGAAGACAGCACCGAGCTCCTGAGCGATCACACCCCCGTTACGCTCAACGAAGGTGCGGATGTCCTTGTTGAGGTCACGCACCTGCGCATCCCCACGGGCCTCACGGAGATTACCGAGACGCACAGTCTGGATAGTCTCGATGGGCTTCGTGAAGGTGGAGATGTCGCGGGCTACGAGGTATTTGGGGAGGAGCTGCTTGATGGCCTCGGTGTGCTTGGCCTGCTTCTCGGCAGTGGTGAGTCTGACATACTTCTTAGGCTTCGCAACATCAGTAGTAGCAGCCTTTGTCTCAGCAGCAGCCCTAATGGCTGCCGCACGAGGCTTGGGCTGCTTCCACCACTTGCGGAGAAGGATATGGAAGCCAGCGATCATCAGAGCCTTAGCGGCACACCTGTCATACGAAGCCTTGACGCTGTGCTCCATCTCGTTGATGGTGCCCCAGGAGTCTGTATCACGCGCACGCTTCCACTTCAGCACATACGCATCACCCTCATCCTTCGGCATAGGGCAGTGCCACAGCTTCTCGTAGGCGGCGCACGCCGCATCAAGATCCATCTGGATGTTGACGTGGCGATCGATGCGCTGCTCGAGATGTTGCTTGTGGATGCGGGTGACGTGCTGGGTCAGGAGGGCGAAGAGGTGGAGCCAGTGACTCTTGAGGACAAGCTTGCGGCCAGACTCGTGGAGCTTCTGATGTTCGCTGAGGGGGCTGAGACGCGCCCACTCCCCTGCCAAGTTCCAGTTGTAAGCAACCTGGGTATGGGGGGTCATGGGAGGAGGAACGAAGGCAGCGATACGCGCATCTCTGGCAACAGCGGCTACAGCGGCCTCGGCAGCCACTGCGGCAAACGCATCTTTAGCACGTTTAGCAGCAGCGACCGCTTCAGCAGCAGCAGCAATAGTAGCAGCGATAGCAGCATCGTTGGCCTCCTTTGTCAGGCGAAGCTCGGTGAGAGTGATGGTGGTGTCGACAGGGGCGGGGCCAGTGGGGCGGACCATAGGCGCAGTAGCATAGCGATAGGCCTCCTTCACGAGAGCGACTGCCAGGCTCTTGCGAGCTCGGTCAGATGCTTTGTAGTCCGTGAGGAAGGTAGTCGCGTTGTCTAGACCGCAGGTCCTGATGAAGATGGCGAGGATGGTGAGGCCGAGTGTGTCGAGGATACACTCGGGTGCTGGAGGGGGCGCGGCGGCGTCCGTTTTATGATTTTTTATACTTTTTGTGAGACCGATCGCAATTATTAGCGCGCGGGCTTCTTTTATTTTTTTTGCTTGTTGGTCGTCGGTGAGCGCATCAAATGCTGATGTGCGCTGTCCCAACCACTCTTGTTCCCTATGCGGCAGACTTATAGTCCCCTGCATCACCCCCCCCCTCTTTCGTTGTTGTCGAGATGGCATCTTCGTAATAATTCAAGGCTAGATACCGTTGTGAGCGGCCTGGCAAATATGGATAATAACTGGGATGGTTGCGACAAGCAACAACTATACGACTATAGTCCGGACCTACTATTTAGCCGGCCGGCCCTGTCAATTTTTTCCGCAGATTGAACGGGTGTGCGCGTGCAGGGGTGGGGGCGTGGAGGCGTGTATAGGGGGCACCTTCAATTTTTTCATAAAATTGAAGGTGGGGGGCACAGGCGCCCCCCATACCCCCCTGTTGGGGGGCCAGTACGGGGGTATATATCAATTTTATAAAAAAATTGAAAAAGCGTTTATGCGCGCCTATACGCCTTTACAGGGGTAGGTCTGGGGACCAGTCCCCCCCATCAATTTACAAGAAAAATTGAAGGTGTAGGAACCCTGAAAATGAGGTGTCAAACAGCCTAGAAATACGCTGTTTGAGCCTACAGTCATCCCATCGAGGGAGGCTGGAGCGCCAGCACTACAAAGTATAGCGAGTTCGGGCCGGCCGGTGCGGTCACCGAAGGAGCTACTTTCACCCTGCCTCAGGGGGTGCTGGGGCATTATACCCACATGTGAGGTGAGTATATAAAAAAGCGCAGCGGGACTTTTTGGGGATTTATATCCTTTTTTTATGATTTTACTATGAGAACACAGTTCTGCCCGTATCGATACGGGCAGAACTGTGTTTTTTTACGTACCAGTGGTTCTTGAAAGAATTTGACGGGAGGCCTGGACCACGGATAGGGTGTGCTCTCGCATGAAGCCCCCTTGACCGACTTATCCATATTTAGCAAGATGTCCTCTACTAAGAAATCAACCGAACCTATTGTAGCTGACCCTCGCTCCGAATACATCAATGATGCTTTCGACCTTGCGTATACTACCGCAAGAACCGCACGGATTAAGGCTGCCCTCGAACAGCGCCTCGATCTCTTGGCCGAGTTCATATCTACTTCAAAAGGCGACGTCGGTTCCCTTCTCGTTCATCTAAAGCTTATGCCTTCCCTCTCTAGTTCGAGTAGTTCTGTCGTCCAACATCATGATCCTCATGAATACACAGCATCAGTCATGCTCTCAGCATTAAAGCAAATCAATCGATTCGCAGCTCTTGAGTGCATTCGATTTGAAGATGCCAGCTCAGTTCTTGATGCTAGAGCGAAAGAGATCCGTGCTGCCGTTCCTTGTCGCGATCTTTCCGAGACAGAATGGAAGACTCTTTGGAAAGAAATAAAGCTCACCGCTGGTAATGCGTATGATACTGAGGCTGCTGTAAAGAAAGAGGCCCAGCTTGAGCTGAAGCGTTTAACAGATGCTGAAGCACGAATCGCCTCCTTGGCTGCGGAAGAAGCACGAACATCTGCCTTTCGTGAAGCCGAAGAGGCCAAACAGGTTGCATTCCGTGAAGCTGAAGAGGCCAAGCTCCTTGTTCTGAAAGAGGAAATGACTCGTCTCCAAACACTAAAAGTATTTGAAGAGGCCCGTCTTCAATCCATATCTCAGGAAGAGCTCCGTCTCAAGACAGAACGCCAAGAAGAGGAGACTCGTCTTAAAACGCTAGTAGCTACCGAAGAAGCCCAATTGACCGCATTGAAGGCCGAAGAGGCTCGAATCAAAACAGAGAATGAAAAGCAAGTTGCCCGAATGGAAGCAGAAGTAGCACTCCTCCAATCAAATATCTCATCCCTGCGTGCTTAAATAAGTAATCATAAAAAGTGTTGCGAGCCTTTGAATATTTCCATACAGAATATTTTTTAGTTCTTGGATACGAGGTCATTATATATTTTTTTATATAAAATAGCTTTGGCAAAAGATTTGACGGACGCCTTGGAACACGGATAGGATGTGCTCCAAGCTGACACACGACTTACTGATCTATCCATATTTAGTAAATGTCAATGTATGATGAACTATGGTCGCAATTCGAATACCATCCATCCCGATGGGAATTAGAACAATGTAGTAAGATGATGCATAAAATAAGAGCTGACAGAACAACAGTAGGAGAAGATAAGGCTATTCGTCGTGCCAGAGCGATTAGTAATGCTGTAACAGAAGCTCTCTCCGAATTTGATAGACATAATCACGCACTATCAATGATTCTCGCTGCTGCCGCAAAGAGCCTTGCCAACACAGGCCATTCACTGGAATCCTCAACCGCTCTGTTTGCATACCTTGATTTGACTGCTAAAGAACCAGGCTATTTTAAGACTTGCTCTGCTGACGTGATGATGAAAGCAGTGCAAGAAATCAATTTAATAGCAATTGAGTATGAAGTTCGTTATGAAAATGCTCTTGCTTTCCTATTTAGCAAGATGAGGAGCATCTTGGATTATCAAACGCCTATTATTAACACGGAAGTAGGAGTTCGTAGAACAAAAATTGCTGAAGAAACAGCATTCTATGCTGGAATTGCATTTAATGCTGAAGAAAAACGCAAAGAGAAAGAAGAACAAAGGCGTCGCCAGGCTGAAACATATGAAGCAGCTTTTGCGTATTGTTCTAAACATATGGAATCTATGAATATATAATCTATACAAAAATATTTGACGAGCTATTTGAAGGACGGATAGGGTGTGCCGATGCATCAACAACCTACCCTATCCATATTTACTCGTAAAATGAACGCAACTGACTATACTACCGCTGTCAGTGACGACAAGTCACGTGAGTTCATTATCAGCATCATGATACTGATCGGAATGGCCGTGGCGGGCATCCTCTTCGTCTTCCACGACATTCACAAAACACACGACCCTTGCTATCAAGTGACGAGTCGCCTCGACGTCCTCATTCGCTACTGGCCGATTCTAATCGTAAGTGCCGTTTGCTACGGACTATACAAAATAGTTGAGGGCATTGCCCTACATACCTGCTGTAGACCCCAGCAGCCCACCATCATTGCGCGACCCCTGAAGTCCTTCGATAGAGTCCCATAAGATGTCCCGAATATTAAAACCCACCCCAGGGTTTATGGTTAGTTCTTAGAACTAATCTTTTTTTTATGTACCTGCTTGGATAACAGGCAGCCAGCCTATAGGTCATTGGATAAAACACACCCTTTTACGAAATTAAAATGCATGCTGGAAAAATTGAAGGGTAGGGAGGCCTTGATTGGAAGATGAGCCGCCTCCCAAGCAAAGCCATAAAGTTCCTATCCAGATTACAAATCCTCAAGATGTCTTCCACAACTGTAACCGCCAAGAACACCAAGTCCTCCTCCAAGAAGGCCAGTGCCACCACTGATAACTCCGCTCTCCTCGAGCGCTTCAACGCCCTTGCCGCTGAAATGGAAACCCTTCGCAAGTCTCTCCCCGCTGTCCTCGGCATCAAGAAGCGTCGCGCCGCAACCTCATCTGATGGTGAGGCTGAGCCTGCTGCTCGCTCCGCCTGGCAGGAATGGGCTGCCACCTGTGCCAAGCGCTTCTCTGCCGACTACGCAACTCATCTTGCGGAACTCGATAAGAAGGCGGATGTCATGGGCTTCGCAGCCAAGTGCCGAGCTAAGACCCACGTAGCCGAGTGGACCGAGCATGAGACCGCATGGGATGCAGCCCATCCCAAGCCTGTGAAGGAGGCAAAGCCCAAGCGCACCAAGGGATCGAAGGCTACTTCCGCAGAAGTTGAGATGATTGCCTCGGCAGACGAAGCAGTCATACTCTCCTTGCCTCGTGCGACCTCTCCCCCTCCTGGTTCTCGAAAGGACAAGAAGGCAGCAGCAGTAGTAGTTCCTACAAAGGAGGGTTCTCCTCCCTCTTCTGAAGATGAGGCCTCCACGAGTTCCAAGAAGAAGTCGAAGAAGCCTGTAGCGGACAGTAGTAATAGCAGTAGCAGTAGCAGTAGCAGCAACAGTAGCAGCAGCAGTAGCTCAGCCCCTGCTAAGAAGCTATCCGCAAAGGAGGAGAAGGCCGCAGCCAAGCGTGCTCTGACCGAGGCCGCTACAGCTGCCGCAGCAGCCGATCCCCCCATCCCTTGGACTTATAGGGGGAAGTCCTATCTCAAGAACACTGCCAATCAGATCTGGGCCAATGAGGATGGCGAGCTCGGCGCCTGGGTCGGAACCTTCGACGGCAAGAAGATTGAGAAGTCCGATGGACCCAGTGCCTAAATAGGAAAAATAGAAAAGCGAGTGGCTTTATGGTAATGAGGATTACCTTTTTTTTGTTTTTGTGTTTGTTTTTTTTATGGCGCCAATATCCATCCGTCGAAGATATTGAAAATGCCCCCTCGAAAAAATTGAAGTCAGGTAAAGCCACCTTGAGTTGTTGCCTACCCCCTACTCAAATATCCAAATTAGCAACATGACCGGTTCTCTTAGACGTCGTGTGCCAACGAGCCCTGGTCGCCGCACCATTCACCCTCTGTGGTCCGGCCTCACCTACTTCCCCCACCAGCTTGCCGGCATCTACAAGATGCTCGAGCTCGAACAGAAGGGAACAACCTACAAGGAATTCAACGAGGAAAATCCCGAAGGAACCGTCTATGGCGGCTTCCAGTGCGACGACATGGGCCTCGGCAAGACCATACAGATCCTCGCCGTCTGCAAGAATAATCGCCAGACAAAGACGCTCATGCTGTGTCCTCTGGCCCTCATCGACAACTGGACCGACAATGCCACGAAGGCCGGTTTCCGCGTCTTCGTCAAGGACAGCCAGGGCTGGATCCAGCTCAATGAAGATGAGGAGGTAGAGGGTCCCGACATATACGTCACCAACTACGACACCATCATCCATAGATATGAGATGATGGACGAGGGCTGGGATCGTATCGTCTTGGATGAGGCCCATGCTATTCGCAGCTACAACAGCAAGAAGACGGAACTCATTCTGAAACTCGCGGAAGATGTCAAGATCAAGTGGTCCGTTACTGGAACTCCCATTGTCAATTCACAGAAGGATGCTGTCACCCTATTCGCGTTCCAAGGAGTTCCTACCTTACCCAGCATGACCTGGCTCCCTGCCTACTATGAGCCCCTCGTTAATGAAATGGTGATTCACCGATCTATGGAGGAGATGCGCTCGGTTCTGAGAAGCTGTCCTCCCAAGCCCATCATCGAGCGCCGCGTCGTCCCATTCAAGAATAGTCGAGAGGAGGCCTTCTATCGCGAGCTCCAGGGTATTCGCAGTGAGTATGAATTCGCCTATAAGGCCGGTGACAATGAGACTGTTCTCACCACCCTTCTCAGACTCAAGCAGTCCTCGGTGACTCCCCAGCTTGTCGACAAGACATGGCGCGAGTCCAGTTCCAAGATGGATGCATTGAAAGCCCAGATCGATAGCGAGCCCGAGCACAAGTTCATCGTGTTCTGCTCCTTCATTGAGGAGATGGAGCTGCTGGCATCCTTCCTAGATACCACCTGCGAACTGTATCATGGCGGTCTGAATGCCGCTGATCGCCGCGCAGTTCTTAATCGGGCGAAAGGCGAGGACTGCCAGGTGCTTCTGCTTCAGCTCCAGTGCGGCGGCTGTGGCCTCAACCTCCAGGAATTCACGCGTGTCTGCTTTATGAGCCCCTGGTGGACGAGTGCTCTCATGGAACAGGCCATTGCGCGTGCTGTGCGCATGGGCCAGACCCAGGTTGTCAAGGTCATTCACTTCCTGCTGAAAGAGGAGGAGACTGTCAATATTGATACCATGGCGAACAAGGCAGCAGAGGCTAAGCGCCATATGCTAGAAAAATTCTTCGATCACAGAACGTTGTTGCCTGAGGTCTAAAAATATATTTTTTTTTGTTAAAAAATAAGATGTTTAATGCTGTTCCATCCTATGACTATGGACCTCACGATCAGCCAGTCGTTGGTCCTCTAGATAATAGGCCCAGTTCTTGGCCTCTTCTAGCTTCTTGGGATCCACGTGGATCGTCAGCTTCTTCCAATAGGTGAGTTCCTCAGAGTCTATATAGTTCCCGTCGTCATCGCGGATTTCATAACAGGTTCCTGCTTCAGGATACAGATAGACCAGATGAGCGATAGAAAGAGTTGCAAACTCCGCAGCGACATCTTCTACATCTTTCAAGGTCGCCTCAAGGTTTACAATACGTTCAATGAGACCCTTCCACTTTCGCCAGAACACAGGACTCTCTTCAGGACGTTTAGGGCAGTGCGACATTGTATTGTGATTAATATGGATATGCGGGGAAGCTGCTAAAAAATAAGAGCTACATGAAGTTCAATTTTTTCCTTATTCCACTATCATATCAATGGCGTGCTCTCGACAGAGATCTGCGACCTGTGTCATCACTTCTAAGCCGATTGACCCAGAGCCAATGAAGGCGTGGCGATCCACGCAGGAATTACATAGCCCGTGGCTGTCATTGAAGTGAACTAATTGGATGAGTGGCAGATAGTCGGTTAAGGCCCCCTTTAAATACTCATAGGGACAGTAGCCAGTTGCATAGACGTGGCAGGTGTCGATACAGGCTCGAAGTCTCTCGTCCTTGAAGGAATCCACGAACTCCAGGAAGTCATCATAGTCTGTGAGGAGTTCTGTTCCTTGGCCCGCGGGAGTTTCAAGAAGGATCGGGCAGGTCTTGGTGGCATGAGGGATCGCCTTGAGTAGATTGGTCCTCATGTTCTCAATAGCCTCTGGCGTAGGGCGTTTGACCGATTTCCCTACATGAACTACAACGCCCTTGAAGCCAATTCTTGTCGCATAACCCAATGTTTTGACTAATAGGGAAACGCCATAATCGTCTTTGGACCCAGGTTCCATCGCTAAGTTGATAATATAGGCCGCATGCACATACGCATTGGACTCTTTGACCTCTGCCATAGCCTTGGCTGCCGCCTCCACCTTTTCGTCGCTAATGCTGAGCTTTGTGCTGATAGGAGGTCCGAGGAAGATCTGGATCGGGACCTTACTTTCTTTAAGTCCTTGGATGGTTTCAACGAGCTTCCCCTTTTCCAAGTGGTGGCCGATGTTATGACTGTCCTTCAGACGCTGACCTAGTGAGGGGCTGGCTTCTGCGATTAGCCGTTCGACGGATAGGGTGTTGAGGAAGTCTCGGTACTGGGTGCGTTGGGGCCATTTGCTGACATCAGCGTGCCAGACGGCCTGCTGAAGGGGAAGAACGAGGTAGATGTCCGTGGCGGATGGTTGGAGCGCAGCATAGGCATAGACTTGGAACAAGAAGTCCAGCCAGTTCTTTTCGAGCTGGCCTGTCAGCTTGACCTCGAAGATCTGGGTCGGCGTCTCCGCATCAGGATGGCCCTGGACGTTCTCATAGGCTACAACGGTGTCATATGAGAGTTTTCCTTTCACTTTGGCAGCCATAAGATCTTGCGTAGCACGGATATGGTCGAGGAAGGGTTCCGTGGTCTTTGATTTCGCAAGCTTGGCTTCCATGTCTGCTGTCAAGGCTGAAAACCAATAGCGAATAGAGACGGATAGGGATGTGAGATTGACGGGTGTGACTTTTAAGAGCTCTTCGGCCACACAGCCGAGGAGCGAATAGTTCTCGTTCTTCGGGAAGATGCCGAGAAGTGCCGCAGGATACGGGGCGGTCGCGAGTTCTGGGGGGGTCTGAGAGGCCTTTGGCACAAGCTTCTTTAAGTCCTTTCGTTGATCGGCGCTCATGCCTTTGATGAGTTCACGGACGCGGAGCTGGATCATTCTGGATAGTCTGGATAATTATATAGGTGGTCGGGTCCCCTTCTTTAAGTCCTCTGATGGGCCTCAATTTTAGATGCGACCGGCTTTGTGCGTTCCAAGTAGAACCACCATGCTCGCTATCAGTCTGATTATCACCGCTATAATGGGTGTGTTCGGCTATCCTGTGTGTAAAAGTGATACAGGAGCTGCGGTCGACACGTGGTTTCAGATTAAGGCGCCGAGAGGCACGGAGTCCCTGTATTATGACGGGACAACTGGGTCATTTATTAAGCCCGTCCATAACTTGAATGATACGAAGGCAGGGGCTTTAGCAGCGACACTGAATCAGATCTGGTCGGAGGGGTCGACCGATTATATCGTATTTAACGATGAGCCCGCAGGTTCCTCTGGATCCTATAATTTCACCGTGGGGCATACGAAGGGCGTCTGGGCATGGAATGTCGCTGAGGGCGTGGGAATCATCCTTCAGCACTCCGTGCCCCTCTTTCCTCTTGGACCGAGCGCAACAACGACGTATAGGGGTCTGGGAGGCAATGCCTGGATGTACGGCCAGCATCTGGCCTGCTTCTCATTCTCTATCGCAGATATGGCCGCGTTAGCGGAACAGGCAATACTCACTGTGCCAGACATCTACGATTCAAGGATCTCCGCGAGCAGCCCCGATGCGCTCAAGGCACTGGCGTCTGGTGCGGTGAGCGTCGAACCTGTCTGCACCAATACCTCCGTTCAGACTAAGGGAGGCCTCGACATTGTGTATTATGCCAAGAGCAGCCAGTGGAACAATGAGCTCTATGCTGCCTGTATTGCGCCGAGCACAGGCCTATCCCTATACGTGGAATCCTGGATCCGTGGCTCCGCCGAAGGGCCGGCCTGTGGCCCCGTCGAAGTCCTCGACATCCAGAACCTCTCCTATCCGTTTGGTATAGCGTTCACAGAATACAACGACCATAGTAAATGGGCTATCGGTGGCGACTTCGTCTGCGCCTCAGATATCAATCGTATGACAACGCAGTTCACGAGAGGCGGCTCCGCCTTCTGTTTCAAGGATGAGACACTCGCCTCAGCGCTTCGTGATGCGATTACTGGGGCAGATGCGTGCTAGAAAAAATTGAACTTCCATGGAACACGAATATGGGTGTAGTGTAAGCTATATCCATATTTGAGTTATTGTTCTTGTTGTAAAATGGCAGACACTGATCCCAAGGTCGGACGCAATAAGAAGGACGACAAGGCCAAGAGAAACAAGGAGCTCACGGGCGGCCTTTCTAAACGGCACGTGCGCATCGCGGAGGCGGTTAATAGGTCGAAAGAGAAAAAGAAAAAATAAGACGGATAGGGTGAATAATTCAAATCAGTTCCATTCGCTTCCATCTACAGACCTTATTTTTATCTGGAACAGACTTATACATATTTCCATCATTCCCTTTTTTCGTTTCCCCGCAGTGCTCATTTGCCGAATACGGAGGAGAATCACGAGTCAAATATTTTTTATCTTTTTTTCTGGTTACATTATGTTTTTTCTTACCTTTCACTTCTAGCATTTTAGATGCCATTTTTGTATGTTCCGCCCTTGTAAGTTGTAGGGGATTTGTGTCCGTTTTCAACGCATATCCTATATTTCGTAGCCAAATTTTACGACATTCACCTACACAATTTTGTTTTCCAGCTATCATATCATCAAGAAGTTTAAATGCTTGTTTTTTATTAATAAATGGCATATTCTATTATAATATTATACAAAAAAATATCGGGTTGAAATGTTGATGGGTCTAAACAATCAGTTCCAGACTCTTGATGGTCTCGCGATCCTTCGGCTCCACGAACTTGATTCCTAGGAACGCCAGAATCTCCGCTTCGGTTTTCAGGGAGGGAACCGGCTTGGCCTTTGCATCGACGGGAGCGAGCCGGTGCTCATTGAGGGTGTAGCCCAGTGTGAGCGCATGCTGTCGCACCAGAATGTTGAACTTCTGGCTGCCTGTGAAATACAGCAGCGCATATCCGTATGCCTCAGGGGGCGTCAGCAAGATATCGAGGCGCCGAAAGGGGAGCTTCCCAGACCTACAGATCCCCATGAACTTGTGGGCGCCATGGGCGAGCGTCTCTCGCACATAGTAGCCCTTTTTGAGCGTTTCGACCATGGTATCGAGCATCTTCGAGTCCTTAGAGCACAGTAGCATATCAATATCGCCCGAATCTGGTCGCCCCCTACGATACGATCCCACAATGTCGCACCGAGGACAGCCCGCCTCCGCCGCAACCTTCTTGAGAATCTCCTCATGAATCGCCATCTCGGGTCGAGGAATGCGCTCGGTGATGTTGTCGTGGTAGGTTAAGCCAATGGTCTGCGTCCGATTGAGGGTGATCGTGCCATCGGCGACGGCCTTCTTTAAGTCCTCAATGGTCCTCAGGCCATCGGCAGCCAAGTCATAGGCGAGGGTCGGGCCAATTCCATGGATCTCCAGGAAGACATCGTAGGCGGCCCAGATGGCCTTGTCATCCGTGCCTTTCATTTCTTCGAGAATGGCGCAGGTGCCCGTTTCCAAGATCTCCACGGCCTTCTGATAGATGCTGCCGCCGTCCTTCGCCTTACCCCTCAGACTCTTTAAGTCCTCTTCAGTCGCAACGGCAGCGATCAGGGCGAGCTTGTCGAGCGCGCCCTTATACGCCTTGCGCTTCGCGGCGGCCGCGACGCCCTTGTTATTCTGCTCGATCTTAAGAAGGAGACCGAACGCTTCTACGATAGTTGATTTGCAGTCAGTCATTTTCGCAGAGTATTATGGATAATTGCTGGAGGCGGGACCAATCTAGTGGGGACCCTGATCTTCAATTTTTCTTCCAACAAAATTTGAGGCGCATTTAGCTTAAGAGGTTGGTAAGCTATATCCATAATACCGTCCATAAAATGGCAGCAAGACTCATCCATATTGTTATTGAATCCTTCGAAAAGGCATGGGACTGGACCGCACTCTCAGGGAATCCTGCGATCACACACGAGGATGTCATGAACTATCCGCATTTCCCGTGGGACTGGAATGCGCTCAGTGGAAATTCGTCCATTCATCCCGATTTCATTCTGGGGAACCGCACGAAGCCCTGGAACTGGACGACCGCCTCTATGAACCCTGCTCTATACTATGACTACGTGGCGAACTTCTCGGATCTACCCTGGGACTGGAGTGCCCTGACCTTCAATCCTGGAATCACAGTCGAAGACATTCTGGCGCATCCCGAAAGACCCTGGGACATCACTCAGCTTAGCCGAAACCCCAACCTACGAATAGCCCATGTTCTAGATCACACCGAGGTCCCCTGGAACTGGTTCGCCATTAACTACAATACCAAGGCCTATACCATTGAGGATGTGAGGGCCTATCCTGATCTACCGTGGGAATGGTCGTATCTGAGCTGCCACCTACCCGTGACCTTGGAAGATCTCAGCAATCCTGCCCTAAAAGATAAGTGGCATTACGGTCTTCTAGGGGGAAATCCGCATGTCAAGATGTCGATGATTGAGGCACACCCTGAGAAGGACTGGAACTGGAGCCGTATTAGTGAGAACCCAAATCTCAACATCGGATACGTGCTAAGTAGTCTCAAGAGAGACTGGAACTGGGGCACATTAATGCTTATGGGACGGATAGGGGATATCAAACGCCTACGTAATATCAAGGAGATTCCGTGGGACTGGACGAAACTCAGCTACAATCCTAATGTAACGTTGAAAGAGGTCCTGGATAATATGGACGTGGACTGGTGCTGGGCGACTCTGTCCTCCCGTCTTAACTTTACAGAGGCGGATTTGATTCATCCTGGGATTCCCTGGAACTGGGGCAACCTGAGTTTCAATCCGTCTCTGACCTTGGAATCGGTGGGGCGCCTCCTGTATCTGCCGTGGAACTGGTCGGCATTAAGTAGAAATACGTTTGTGTCCTAGCCTAAATACCTCCAGATACAACAGGTAATGGTCTCGTCTCTTCTCAAGCCCTTGACGACGGGCATACAGGATCAACGCATTTATACAAAACCCACGTTTCATCCGTTTGTTCGTTTATGGAACACCACGAGCCGCTTTACGACCCAGATGATTCGACTCGATTTCGACTCACCACCGGTCTTCGGCTCCACGGCATTTTTTCGTTTGGTACGGAAAGGGCATCTCATTACACGACTGTTCCTCGTGACCACCATGCCCGATATTTATACGGCCCAGGCGGCAGCTGAAGCGGCGGCCGGTCCGAACTTCCTGGGACCGCGCTTTGGCTGGACGAACAGCCTCGGGAATGCCCTGGTGTCCTCCATGACCTTGACGATCGGCAACACCCAGATTGAGACCCTGGACTCTCGTCTACTCGAGATGATCGACGAATACACGGTTCCCCTGGAGAAAACCACCGTTGCGAACCGGCTCATGAAGCGTCTCGACTACGGATTTACACAGAGGAGCTTTGGCAATGAACCGACACCCACGGTGGCCTGTACGCCCCTGCCCTTCTGGTTCAGCCGCGGGGACTCAGGGCTCGCCTTTCCCATTGATGCCATTCTTCAGGAGGATGTGCGCGTCGCCCTGACCTTTCGCGGCATCAATGGCCTCTATTACTCGAATAGTAGGGCTCCTTTGCCAGGGGTTCAGGGAACGGATGGGGCAAACCTGTGGCCGATGATAAGTAGTCCCTTCTATCAGTCAAATCCTGCTGGATCTTTTGTCCCTGGCCTCGAGTTTGATGTATCGGCGTCCGTTATACCAGGTATCACCATGCCGAATCTGTTTTTGCCAGGGGACACCTATATCATGGCAGAATACGTGTATTTAGATCAGCCCGAGGCCAATCGCTTCCGCTTAGCGGATCTACAGGTTCCCATCGTCCAACACTATACAATTCAGCCGTGGCCGACCCAAGGATTGCCGCGCGCCCGCATTCCCCTGGATATCCCCAATCCGTGCAGGGATCTCTTCTGGATGGTTCAGAGAGTGGAAGCACCCTCCTATAACGCGCACTTCTTGGCAACGAGAGACTTATATGGATTGCGAGATCCGTCCAACAGCATCTGGTGGCCCGATGCCTTGGGCCTGAACGCAACGCAGCCCGGATTTCTCCAGCCTGGCTTCTATTTGTCAGATTCGGAGCCCTTGGCCGCGGTTGGCCTAATGTATGAGGGGTCTCTGGTGCGATTTCGAACGCAGACACCGGCCCTTTTCCGATCCATTTTGCCGTCCTGGGAGCAGAAGAAGACCCCTTGGGTCAATCGCTACTATTATAACTGGGCGTTTGGACTCTACAACGGCTATACGCCGTGGTCGAAACCGAGGGGCGAGGCGAATCTCGATAAGATCTCACAAAGAGATCTTGTCCTAGATTTTACGGCGAATCGGGGGTCTTACAATGTTAATGATGTGCCGAGCTACTATGTGTATGTCTGGGCGGCGACATATAACATATTGCGCGTATATGGTGGGCGCGCAGGTATCATGTTTGCCTACTAAATTTGATATTAGCAGGAGGATTATGATATAATTAATATGATATAATGATAGGCATCGAAGATCGGTTTCATGTATATGTTACACTTATGTCTCGCTATATCTATATAGCGGCGATTACAGAACGCCTGTTAGCTTTAGGAAGAGCTCTGTTCCAAAATGAATATATAAAGACCTTTGAGAACCGCTGTGTATATGTCTATAATTATCTAAGCACTGTAACCATTCGAGAACTCTATATGGTCGCCTATCAGTATGCGGATATGGTGGGGGCGGCTACACTTATACTTGTATTCTATATCGGCATAAAATACTTCTTGATTAAGACAATTGTGGCATGTGTATTTGGACTCTGCCTTTACATCTATGTAAAAATTATGGAAAATAGAGAACATCTCGAATAACTTTACGGCGGCGCGTATTAATCTGCATATATAGTAGTGATGGATGGCTATTCAAAGGTGCTCCTGGTTGGAATCATCATATTGATTATTTCAATGATATATGAAATGCATTATCCATTTATGGATGAAAGTCCATCTACAGCAGAATATATCCACATACATTTATTAAGATACTTACATTACTTAATACTCTTATTTTCAACCTTTTATTTAGCATTTTTTAATGGTGTAGGTAAGCCTTTTGATAGATATTTTTATCTGTCTCTTGTATTAATGATATGTGTTGGCTGGTATATATTTGATTGTTGCTGGTTATCCTTCTTTGAAATACTGTTCTATAATACAGATTTAGATAAAACGGAAACTACATTTCACCCCACATTCTATTCTATTTTTAGAAAATATGATGGATATATAGTGCCATTATTAGCCATAATTATGGTAATTACTACTGGAATTGTATTATATTCTTTGAAATCTATTAATATTATATATAGGGCAGGTTATGCTATCCTATTTCTAGGACTTTTTATAGATTCGATTATAAAAGGCAGATTAAATACAAAGTATTATTCTATTAAAAATAGCCAATTAGAATCGTTAAAAGCTATAAAAGAATATTATACGAATTTAATTCTATAGATAATCCGGTTACTATTAATAGGTATTTTATTTTATATGAACCTATTAAGATGAATGATGAAGTATTGGACGACGTGTTAGATGTTATTATTATAGGGAGTGGCTGGGGAGGAATATGCACTATGAAACACTGTTTAGACGAACATCTGAGCGCAGTTGTGTTAGAAAAGAGCGGTGATTATGGAGGCGTATGGAATATTAATAATTCCCCTTCTGTATATGCCAATACCTATTCCGTTACATCCAAATACTATTTATCAATGAGCGATTTCCCTATTCCAGAATCCTATCCCGAATTCCCTCATCATAGTCTTGTTATGGACTATATGCGAATGTATGCCAAGCATTTTAATGTAGATAGACATATACGATTAAATAGTGAGGTCGTCAAAATTGAAAAAAAGGATACTTTATGGTACGTTCAATACATTGCCAATTCTCGGCGCATAACACTTATATCTAGAAATATCGCGCTATGTACGGGACAAAATTCTATTTGTCGAAACTATCCAGAGATAGATACTAGTCAGTTTCAAGGGAAAATAGTTCATGCGGCTGATTATGACGAATCTGTTAAAAACGACTGTCTAAATAAACGTGTGTTAATCTATGGGGGATCTGATACCGCATTCGATATTGCGGTTGAATTAGCGAATAATATGTATAAAAAACGAGAAGGATCAAACGGCAAAACACAGTTTGGATTTGCTGGACCGAATAACACAATCTCTGATGAGAAAACAATGATCTATGTAAGTATGCGAAAGGGTCGCTGGATTCAACGGCGAACAACAGGCACATATGCACCAGCTGATATGTTTTATAATCGGTTTGTAGATAATATTTTCAAAATAAATAAAATAATTGTCGAGTATACCTTTGTTCCAGTCCTCAATGGTTGGTGGGGTGAATCTGGAAGTGGTGTTCCTGAATGGGAGACAGATGCTGGATATCTAAATTCCTATTATATCAAATCGGCAGATATTTTACCAAAGGTTACTTTTGGAGATGTTATACCCCTTGAAGATATAACAAGTGTTGGTAAAATGAGTGTTGTATCAAACAGCACATCCTATGATATTGATATTATTATATTAGCAACTGGATACAGCGGAATGTCTTGTTATACATTTATCCCTGAATTTATTAAATCGGGTAAATACTACGATCATATATTTCATTGCGATGACCCAAGCATTGTGAAAGTAGGATTTATTCGCCCTTTTTTAACCTCTATTCCTATGATTATTGAAATGCAGAGTCGATATGTTGCGAAAGCATTTGCTAAGAAAATATCCCTTCCCTCGAATGATGAAATGAAAGAACAATATGCTATAATGAAGCATAAACAATCAATTGAATTTAAATATGATTATGAACGTGTATCAGGTATTATTGACCCCTATGACTATATGAATATGGTAGGGTCTAAGATAGGTGCAGCGCCGAACCTCCTCATCCTAGTCTTTAAAGACCCTGTCCTGGTGTATTATATAATTTTTAAATCATGGAGCCATTTTGTATTTCGATTAAATGACCCAGATCCAGAAAAACGTAAGATAGCTAAAGAACAGATACTCGCTTTAGAAAATAATGAGTCATCTAAAAAAATAGAATGGTGGGTGCTATTTATATTAATGTTTCTTATAGTATTAGTGGCTATAACTGTCTGGTTAGTATACAGCAACAGGTTATTTTTATATAAGATACTAAATAATATACTAAATAATAAATATATTCGTAAAGGGCTTGCAAAATTTGACAAATAGGTTGGTTATTGTGTCGATTAGAAAGATGAACGCCGAGGATCGTTTGCGCGCATTCAACCAAGATATGAATGACTATATAAATGTTGTTAAAATGGCCGGATTGCTTCTACTGTTAATAATTGCCTACAACTACTTCTTCTTGACGAGTCTGGTTTTGGTCGGTGTCGGGATTCCCGTGTATATCCATTACGATGGAAATACACGAGTGCGAGAGTTATATCAGAGATTTATTAGAACAGACTAGGCTTAGCGTTTGATATTTTTAAAGGCAACCGTGGCTGCCTTGTTGGCTGTTCTCGGAAGGCTGATCTCGGCATAGCGATCATGATCGTAGAACTCGATGCGGCCATCATACGCCTTTCCGTCGTTTACCCAGGTGCTAATGACCTGCTTGAGTTCTAGATAGCTGGGATGGTAATCGTCCTGAATGAGTTCTCTCATCTGTTTGAGGAGCGAGATGCCCTCTTTGAGCCGGTCCTCTTTCGGTTTATCGACTTTAACCATCTTCTCTTCTTTCGATATGTTTTTCTTTTCTTTAGGCGGCCGCCCGTGTGTTCTTCGTTCTCTCTCATTTCAGATGGTTTTCCTGAAGATTTTCCTGAATTTGGTTGAGCTGCTGCTGATGCTGATGCTGCTATTGATCCCATAGACTCTTCATCTTCCTTTAGTGGTAATGGCTCAAACCCTGACACTTTCCAATAGGGTGGTTCTTCATTCATTCTACCCTATCCAACCCCCATAAATATAATCTAAGCAATTCTGAATAACTTAGATTAGATGAATGATACTCCCGTATACTTTTTAGTGAGGTACTATGCCGATCATTTCACATGTTTTGCGCGCGGCATGTCCGTTCTAAACATTCCAGACCTATGCGAATACCAAATCCTTCGATTCTATCCATTGCCCTCTGTGAATTTGACGAATAGGGTTGTGCGATTACAGCGACGTTGGAGAGAGCGAAGAGCCCATTGGAAATGGTGTGCGAATCCGAGGCGGCTGTTCTATCGGGAGACTTATGGGATTTTTCCTGCTTATCGGCGATGAGTTTTACGATGAGTTTTACGATGAGTTTTACGATGAGATCGGCGCACTTTTTTAGTATTACATTTTTTATAATTGCGTGTTCCACCTATTTTAGGTTTCCTCTTTTCACCTATTATTTTATTCAAGGCTATTAATTTCTCTCTTGATTCATTCGCTAAAAAACGTTTCATACTTGTGTTCTGCGAATTATTTAAGGGTAAAGAATCTTGTATATTTTGAATATTTGTACTTAATTTAGCACAGATTGTACTAAAGACCGCTAAATCATCATTATCTAGATCTACTCGCTCTTCTAGAATCAACCTAATAAAGTTAATAATACTATTTATATCAGATATATTATCATATGTAAATGATTCATTCGTGAATATATTATAAATTGTTTTTACGTTACCTTTTATGATTGGTTTTATATCAATTTGTTTTATATCAGCTTTATCCATAGATTCTAAATCTAAATGGGCTATATGGGCTATATGGGCTGTTCTTATTTCTCCAAGAGCGTCGTTGATGGCCTTTTTAGTCTCTATTTTAGAATTTACTACTGCCATCCTCTACTTATAGGCTCAGAAATTCAAACTGTGATAAAGGAACTGCCGTAGACCTTGGACTGGCGTCAAAGGTCGAGTAGACAAACTGGGCCTGATCCTGATCCACATGAAATCCCAAACAGTATTCGATGCCGTGCGTCTTGAAATAGAACGGCATCGACAAACGAACGGGCTTGAGCGTGGAACCATCCAGAACCACAATATGATGGTAGTATTTACGCGGGCTGCCGTATTTCACTACGTGCGTTAGGCACCAGAACTGGTCCTTATAATGGATCGCGTTCGCCGAGCCGCGCATCTTGCTAAAATACGGACTCGTTGCATGGCGCGTGGTGATATCCAGCCTGGATCCGTTGACCCTGCCAACCTCAAAGGGATACCACTTATGGACGAATAGAGGATGGTCGCTCGTCAGATCGAGATCCGAGATCGCCAGCCAGTTCTTCTCGCAATCCGAATTCGACGGACTATCCAGCACTCTGGACTCTGTTAACTGAGGGCCATAGGATCCCAGGACAATGCGGTATTTTGTATCAGGGTTCGAGGACTTCGAGGCCGCCGTATAGAACAGCTTGCCCTTGTGGCTCGTGATACGAACATCCTCAAGTCCCATGATGTTCGTGGGGAACTCCACAAGTTGCGGATCCTCCTTTACGTAGTCCAGGGTCTGAATGGGGGGATAGGCACCAGGGATGGCCGGCAGAAAGGCATTTTTGGTGCGCACGATCCCATCCTCGGCCTTGACCGTATAGACGCCCTGGTCGGATGTCTGGTAGTTCACGTAGCGCGCATTAAGGACAAGCTGCCCGTTGTGATGTGCCAAGGAGCACGAGGAGGCCGCGAAGCCGTCCTGGACGGGAAGGGGCAAGGTGATTGTGCTGTTAGTTAGGGGGAGCGGCTGGACGTAGAACTCCAGATTGGAGAACACATTATCTAGAAAACCAACGGATAGGGGATGTTGAAGGTATTTGACCGCTGCCCTCAGACCCTCTCGGCGATCCGCGGCATTCACATAATACTGGAGAACCGTGTATTCGTAGTCCAGTAGATGATCGTAGACCTCGGACTCGGAGAAGAGCGCCACCTCGGGCTTCCGAATGCGCTTCGCCTCCAAATAGTAGTGCATAGCCTTCCACTGCTGCCCCACAATGCGGAAGTGCTTAACAAGCAGATAGAGGCCCTCTGCCCTATAGTTATTGAACGCTTGGCCTTTGAGAACCCAATACTCTGCGTCCTCGGGTCGCTTCATCTCCAGATACTGCTGGGCGATCATGTAATGACTGTACCAGACCTCCTCGAACCAGCCCCCCAAAGCAATGCGCTTCTTGTAGAACTCGATGGATTCTTCGGGTCGCCCCAAGCACTTATATGTCTGAGCGAGATAGAAGTGGGTGCGGACGTTGGTGGGCTGCTCTTTAAGTTCCTCCTGTAGCATCTTTAGGTCCCTCTCGAACTTATCGGACTTACAGCCGCCGTCGTTGCGGTCATTGATCCAGAGCTTGGAATCGGGCACATTGCCCTCGTTCGGTCCGTCCCAGTATTCATGGGTCGCGCCGACACAGCGCCAGGGCTGATCGATACGCAGGAGACGGGCATTGATGTAGTGGAGCGAGCCGGCCTTCTGGGTCAGAGAGTAGCCCTTGAGACCGAGATCTGTCTGCTTATTAAAGGAGGATTCGACAACCAGCTCCATGTCGGCATCAATGGCTAACACATAGGTTCTGGAAGGCTCCCAGCCGAGCTCATGGCAGAACTGCTTGGCGTCATTGAAGGACTTGGTGCGATTAATGCCGAAGTTGGTCCAGGGGTGGTCGTAGGTTTTGGCAGGAATAGGGAGAGACGGGTAGAAGTCTTTGAGAACTTGGACGGTGTCGTCGGTAGACCCTGTGTCTGATACACAGATAGCATCGGCGATCTTGAGGGCGGATTGGATCGATCTGCGAATGATTCTTGATTCATTCTTAATCATAAGCAGAACAATTACACGGATGTCGGCGGACATTTGGAGCTGATGTTTAGTGAGTGGATAGTGTTTAGGTTGATTTTATGGCATTACTGTGTAATCCATTTATAAGGGCCTTCGCCCCTGACAGTTACTGCGGATTTGAGAGGTTCCACATCAATTGATCCCCTCTTTCCATGAACGTGCCAATAGAAGGAACCTGGTGGTCCATAGACTTGGAAGGCGCCTTGAATCACTCTGGAAGATGCGTATATGCCAATAGTTGATCCTGGTGTATAAATCGGAGTGATCTGGACGGTATAGTCCGTGGCAAATTGATCTACATAGCGGGGGAGATAGATGGTTGTATACATTTCATTTGATGAAATGGCCCCTTCTCCTCTGTAATACACGCCTACTTCAGGGCCTTCGAGACAGGCGTGGACGAGATGTCTTGCTGAATCGGTTGGATGGTCGATGATGAAGGTTTTAGTACCATAGCTGATTTCATAGGATGTAGTATTATATGTTACTACCGTGGAAGATGTATTTGCCCCTGCATTACGCACAGGATTGACATATAGACTCGATGTTGTGGTAATTAGGGGAGTATTTGAAGCACTTAACGCAATTGAATTTTGAAATTGCCCTGTAGTTCCAGTTGCTGAAAACCCAGCTCCAGGGCCAATCGCAACAGAAGAATTTGGATTAATCATTACAGAATTTGTATTTGTATAACTATATACATTCCTTGACGCAATACAACCACCCCTATTAGAAGGAAATATAGTTGAAGAACTAGCAAATATCCAGTTTGTTCCATTAGTAGAATAATACATACCCGTTGGATTTAATAAAGTCCATACAGATCCATTCCATGCAACTGCTGTTCCTGACCCGGTATTTGTTAAACCAGTCGCATTCATATTCGTCCATTGTATTCCATTATAACTTGTCAAAATAACAGTACCAGTAATACTCGCAATAAGCCATGTTATTCCATTCCAAGCAATACTTGATGCTGTTGCTAAAATAGTTGTCCCTAATCCAGTCCAATCCTTTCCGTTATAACTATACGCAATTGTATTTGTTCCTGATCCTGTAGCAAGAAATATTGAACCATTATAGGCGATATTAAAACAATAACCGCTAAATATAGTTTTCCCTAATCCAGTCCAATTAATTCCATCAAGACTCCAATATAATGTATTTGTAGTACCTGACCCGCCGCCAGCTACCCAGACACTGCCACTTGAAGCAACACCGCCATTATACGAATTAAAATTGCCGGCAGTACTCGCTACCCCAGTCCAATTAAATCCATCTGAACTATATGCTATACTATAAGGCCCACCAAGACCTTTTCCTATAGCAACAAAATTGGTTCCATTCCAACCAACCGCATTAGCATAGTTTCCTGAAAACATAGCATTACCTGCACCACTTGCATCAATCCAATTAATTCCATCAGAGCTATATGCTATTCTACCTGTTCCACTCGCAACATCACCGCCAACAGCAACCCATATTGAACCATTCCAAATAACTCCATAACATCCCTGTGTAGTGGTGAAAAGTGAAGCGCCATTCACACTTGGAAGCCAATTAATTCCATCATAACTATACATTAAAGAGCTTGTATTATTTCCAGTGCCTGGACTTCCACATGCCACCATGAATTGACTTGTTGCCATATTATTTGTAAGGGATTTTGGTCCTTGTGTAATTTCATTTGTTGTAGGATTATAGAATAAAACACTAGATGTATCAGTAATTACTGTATTTCCTGATGTTGTATTACGAATAGGTGCGACATAGAGGGCAGATCCTGTATTGGGATTAAGACCTGTACCTTTTGCATTTAGAACAATTGTTCCTGTGTAGGATGCGCCGGTTGGACCAGCTAGATTACCTATCGCAATTGAATTTGCACCAAGGCCATACTGCCCTGCTTGATTTCCTATCGCGATGGAACTAGTTCCTTGTCCTCCTTGCCCTGCTAATCTGCCAAGAGTTATCTGTTGATCTCCAACCACCCATGTCGAACCATTCCAATAAATGTAATTACCATAATTTGTTCCATTTATAAAATAAGGACCTGTCGGGCCAGTCATACCCGTTGGGCCTGTTGAACCTGTCATACCTGTAGGGCCTGTTGGGCCAGTCGCGCCAGTATTTGCTGCTGTTCCACCGATACCTTGAGGGCCTGTCATACCTGTAGGACCTGTTGGGCCTGTTGAACCTGTCATACCTGTAGGGCCTGTTGGCCCTGTCATACCTGTTGGGCCTGTCATACCTGTTGGGCCTGTGCGACCTGTTGGGCCTGTAGGACCTGTCATACCTGTAGGGCCTGTTGGGCCTGTCATACCTGTAGGGCCTGTCATACCTGTAGGACCTGTGCCAAGAGCTCCTGTCATACCTGTTAATCCTTGAGGGCCAGCTGGTCCTGCTACCAAAGATGTAATTGTAACACTTGTTATGGATGTCCCATCCGTTGGACTTGCAACACCACTAGTATAATAAATAACTTGGGCTTGGGTTTTCTGTGCTTTAATAGAAAATGTCTGTGCTGGATCAAGAATAATAGTGGTAGAACTATTTATAATATCATTTGCTGGCAGGGTGCTGCCAAGGGCCGCCTGTAAATATGCCTTATTCGCATTACCTAATTCATCACCTGCTATATCAACCCACGTTCGTACTTCTTGATTCACTGTGCCTGGGGTTGCTAGCTGAAAGAATATAGACCAGGCGATATTTAAATACAGAGTGGATGATGTGCTGTTATAGAATGTGCTAGTTGTTGGCTTTGTTAGCCCAATACTACCTGAGGAATTTATTACACTCTTAGTATCAAAAATAATATCAGTATCAGAAGATGCTTGTGCGATAGGATTTGCTGTCGAACCGCTAATTGATGTATTATAATACGTTTCAACCGCAGGAGTTCCAACCGGTCCTTGAGGTCCTTGAGGGCCTGATAAAAGAGACACAATGGATATTCTTGTTTGAGATCCTGCTTGTGTTGCTGTTGCTTGGCCGCTAGAATATACTGTGTTGGCTGAAGTTGTCAATCCATATATACTAAAAGATCCTGCTGGATCGAGACGAATTGTCACGGAACTTGGTAATGTTTGAACGGTAGTGGCTGAAAAAGCTTGCGTTGTATAACCATACACTGCACCTGATTGTAAATAGGTGGATATAGTTGCTGCCCCTGTTCCTTGATATATGTATAAGTTCCAAGACACTTGTAAATATAGGGTGGATGTTGTGCTATTTGTAAATGTGTTATTGCCAGTTACTGTTAATCCTATTGAGTTTGTTGTTGAATTACTGACATCTTGTGCACCAAATATGATTTTAACTCCACCCGTACTTATTGTGGTGCCTGATGTTGTTCCATTAACCGTGCTATAGTATGAAAGCATAGCTGGTTTTGCGGTAGGCGCATAGGTGATTTCAGATGTAGTAGGGTTATAGAACAGTGTTCCACTTGTATCTGCGATAGATGTCGTTCCAAGTGTATTATTGCGCACTGGGTTGACGTAGAATGCGGATCCTGTATTGGGACTTAAGCCTGTGCCAGACGCATTTAGAATGATATTGTTGTTATAGGCGCCGCCTGTAGGCCCAGCTAGGTTGCCGATGGCAATCGAATTGGATCCGAGACCATACAGACCGGCCTGTGTTCCAATGGCGATCGAGTTGGGACCTGTGGAATCCTGGAATCCTGCTTGATAGCCGATGGCAATCGAACCTGTTCCATGGCCTGTGAAGCCGGCCTGGTAGCCGATCGCAACGGAATAGGGCTTCTGACCCGTGAATCCTGCCTGGTAGCCGATAGCAACGGAACCAGTCCCTTGTTGGGAGTTTCCTGCACCACCGCCGATCGCAATGGCTTGATTGGGTTTGACGTCTAGAGGGATTTGCTGGGTGCCAACATAGGGGAGGACTGTGCGAGAGGCTATTCCATATCCATTAGTGGTAAAAATACTCGTTCCTAGACCCGTCCAGTTAATTCCATTCGAAGAATACGCAATTGTATTAGTTCCTTGACCGACCGCTATCCAAAGAGAGCCATTCCAGGCAATACTATTTGCATTATTGGTAAAAATACTCGTTCCTAGTCCCGTCCAGTTAATTCCATCAGAGGAGTAAGCGATTGAATTAGTGCCATTACCAACTGCTACCCAGAGAGAGCCATTCCAGGCAACACCGTATCCATTAGTGGTAAAAATACTCGTTCCTAGGCCCGTCCAGTTAATTCCATCCGAGGAATATGCGATTGAATTTGTTCCTTGACCTACTGCTACCCAGAGAGAGCCATTCCAGGCAATACCAAATCCTTGAGTACTAAAAATAGTTGTCCCTAGACCCGTCCAGTTAATTCCATTCGAAGAATACGCAATTGAATTAGTGCCAGTACCAACTGCTACCCAGAGAGAGCCATTCCAGGCAACACCGTATCCAGCCAAGCTAAAAATACTCGATCCTAGTCCCGCCCAGTTAATTCCATCTGAGGAATATGCGATGTAATTTATTCCTCGACCGACCGCAACCCAAAGAGAGCCATTCCATGCAATACCGAATCCTCCAGTAACAAGAATACTCGATCCTAGTCCCGTCCAGTTAATTCCATCTGAGGAATAGGCAATTGTATTAGTAGTGCTGCCACCAACCGCTACCCAGAGAGAGCCATTCCAGGCAATACCGTATCCGTAATTAAAAATACTAGTTCCTAGTCCCGTATAGTTAATTCCATCATAGGTATAGGCTATTGTATTTGTTCCTTGACCTACCGCCACTGTAAATTGATTCGTAACTAAATTATTTGTTAAGGATTTGGGTCCATAGGTGATTTCACTGGTACTAGCATTGTAAAATAGGACACCTGAGGTATCTGTTAACACGGTTCCACCCAGTCCAGCATTACGAATAGGGTTGACGTAGAATGCGGATCCTGTGTTAGGACTTAAGCCTGTGCCTGAGGCATTCAGAATGATATTATTATTGAATGCTGCGCCTGTGGGGCCGGCTAGGTTGCCGATGGCGATCGAATTGGATCCGAGGCCAAATTGTCCTGCCTGGGTTCCAATGGCGATCGAGTTGGGGCCGGTGGAATCCTGGAATCCTGCCTGATAACCGATGGCAATGGAGCCTGTTCCATGGCCTGTGTAGCCGGCCTGGTAGCCGATGGCAACTGAATTTGCATTTTGGCCAGTGAAACCCGCCTGGTAGCCAATGGCGACTGAGTTTGTGCCTTGGTATCCTTGTGCTGCTTGATAGCCGATCGCAACTGCGTTTGCGCCCTGCCCTGTTGATCCAGCGTAGGCTCCTACAGCAACCGATCCTGTACCCTGTCCCGTGAAACCTGCGTAAAATCCGACTGCTACCGCATAAGCATTCTGACTCATCATGCCAGCATTGCCACCTTGAACCACCTGTTGACTTCCCACCGCCCACGCATTCGTATTAGTGTTCCAGTATACGTAATCACCATAGTTCGTTCCTGATATGGAAATGAACCCTGTTGGTCCTGTCATGCCTGTAGGGCCCGTTCGACCCGTCATGCCTGTTGGGCCCGTAGATCCTGTCATGCCAGTGGGGCCTGTGAAACCAGTCATGCCTGTAGGGCCTGTGGATCCTGTCATTCCCGTTGGGCCTGTAAATCCTGTCATGCCAGTGGGACCTGTGAAACCAGTCATACCAGTGGGGCCTGTGAAACCAGTCATGCCTGTAGGGCCTGTTGATCCAGTCATGCCAGTGGGGCCTGTGAAACCAGTCATGCCAGTAGGGCCTGTTGATCCAGTCATGCCAGTAGGGCCTGTAAATCCTGTCATGCCAGTGGGACCTGTGAAACCAGTCATACCAGTGGGGCCTGTGAAACCAGTCATGCCTGTAGGGCCTGTTGATCCAGTCATGC
>Ga0114962_10000304_pt1 | contig 42819 bp, 60 predicted proteins | sample C_130820_MF_Meta_FD_87017 | JGI IMG/M metagenome (GOLD analysis project Ga0114962, IMG submission 87017) | Freshwater microbial communities from Lake Croche, Canada to study carbon cycling - C_130820_MF_MetaG | ecosystem: Environmental > Aquatic > Freshwater > Lake | place: Lake Croche, Canada...
AAGAAAGGAGCTCCCCATTGATCACGACCTTTGCTTTTAGCATAGTCTATTTTGCCTTGTAACCATTCTTCGTTGGGTACATCAATGCTGAGACCTTCCGCCACACCTTGCTTAACAAATTGAACATTTAATTTAGCATTTTTCCACAATGGATTTTTAGGATCCATTCTTTGTTGTAGCAACCATATAGCAGATACTCTATGTGCTCCATCTTCAAACTTGCCGTTTAACACTATTATTGGATCAAGTTGGGCTAATGACTCTGGATGTTTTTTAAAATACTCAGCATACTCTATTGCCTTTTCAGTTACGTTCCAACTGTGGTAATCTTTAGCGTCCCAATCATCAACTACATTGTTATAGTAAGGCACACCGGGTATAGATGATATAATCTGGCCTACAGTCATTTGGCGAGTTTGTATGTTAGCATCAGAGCCAAACTGTTTTGGAGCACCTGAACTTGGTCCCGGTTGAGGGAAGCCCTCCGCCACACCTGACTTGGTGGGTGGATAATATTTTACATCCACTACTTTAGTGCCAGAACCATCACTGTTCATTCTGAAATTATATTCAATCCAATCACCTGGATTGTGTGTGAGAAAATACTCGATCACTTTCGGATCTCTGCGAATTTTTTCCGCCAATGGACCCAGCATCTGTAGCATTTTTTCTTGAATATTACTTTCACCTGGCTTGGTCACTGCCTGTTTTCCTGATTTGATTGTGTTCCAATTCTTTTGTGCAAATTCAGGATTGTACCAACGTTGAACCATTTTTGGGTCGGTCAATAACGGATCATTGAGATATTTTTGAACTCCTGGACCAAGATACTTCAACATTGCCTGTTTGCGGTCTTGAATCCTCAATGGATCATTAGGATCTGGATCTTTGCCGCTGACCAAGCCGGCAATATTGGTGATGATCACTGCTTCATCAATGCCACCGTCGCCCTGTTGAAAACTGCCAGGATCAACTGCAATTTTGGTCACAGCGCCACCCTTGCCTTGACCTGCCAGGGCCTGCCGAACGAAACTGGTGGCTTTTTCACCGTCGGGACTCATGTATGTGCCAATGTTGGCAGAACTTCCTGCTTTTCTCAATAAGGGATAAGGCTTGCCAACACTGTCCTGTAATTGTTTTAATCTGTCAGATGACAGTATTGGTTCACCTCGATAAAACATATATGGTTGGTTTGATGCTTCCGCCACACTCGGCTTTTCAGGTGTCCACGACATACCCTTGCCGCCTTTGACAGTGGGTGTGAAACCTTGATCTCGGTAGAACTTGGTTAGTTTAGCTTGACTAACTTGACCTTTGTCCCAGGGAAACAATGTTAGCGTAATCCCATCTTGTCTGGCTAAATCTTGCAATACTTTCATGGCCCGAGTACCAACACCTTGACGTAATGGATACGCCTGGAACCATTTGACTTCTACTGCATCTTTCTTGATCAGACTGGGAATTAAGTCAAACATGGCGAATTGCTGATCATCACCTTCACCCCAGGTCATGACATGATTATTTTGCCACCTGCCAGGATACTCAGCATATACTTTGGCTATCCAAGCTCGTGCTTTACTCGGATCGGCGATACCTAATGTGTCATCTGCTTCTGGTATGAATTCATTTGCTCTCATATACGGCTTACATTACGTAAATATTGCCAACTGCACTTCTTAATACTTCAGCAAAATAGTCGGACATGTCATCTGCTAATCCCTGTGCTTCATATTGTCTAGTAGACTCATCCCTATACTCCGGTTTTAACGTCATATATTTTGATGGCGTGCCCCAGTTTTGTTTTCCATAACCTAGATTAGCGGGCAATGGATTCAATGTTATTTTACCATCTTTGATATACTGAGCAAATAGTTCATATAGGAATTCGTATGGCCGTTTAATTTGATTGCCACGGCTACTACGTTGTGTTCCTATGGCATTGAACAATGCATTATATTCCGGTGTTAGATCCCAGTTAGGAGCTCGTTGACTCTGGTTCTGCCCGGTTTTACCATATGCACGGTCTAATACTTGATTAACTGTACGGAAGAAGTATCCTTCGGCGTCGGGCCATGCACCTATTTTTGTATTCCTGCCACGGTTCCCAGCTTGAATAGCATGTCCAAATCTATGTGCCATGATCCAGGGTGTCATTAACTTTTTGGCCGCGCCCGAATTACCCACATACACTATTGTGATAGCATTTTCGCTGTTGGCTAAAATAGCCGCAGCATCTTTACCAAATATTGCTTTGATCAAGTCCGGTTCCATGGGGCCGTATTCATTGTATTTGCCGGTGCCGGGAATGTTGCTGAAAAATAATCTAAAATCGTAGGGTGTATTCTGCAGGAATTTCTGTGTCTTTAATTGGCTAACAGGATGTGGAATCAGCTTCTTATCCGCACCTCTAAATGGTCCTTGTTTGTCAAAGTTGCCCAGAGGCTGATAGTCAGCTAACGGGGCTTCCGTCACAGCTTGTTTACTAAGTTCAGTTATGAATTCTACGGCTTTCATGTATACACCAAACTATCTATACGCTTATATTTAATATTAAACGCATTCATTAGTAATTCTACTTCCCGCAGACATTGATCTCGTGCACCACCCATTAAATAAGCACCGTTAAACTGTTTTAGCTGTGCTACACTGGTCCAATTAACACTAATAGAATCTTCACCTAATTCTTGCATCGCTCCCATAATCAATGATTGCTGTGGTGTTCGAGAATTAAATGGTGGAAACTGTAGATCTCTACTGTCAGATTTCTTTTGTTGGTATAACTCTCGTATAGTGGCAATGATAGTTGCTGGTTCGACGCCTTGATCCATCCAAGACCTGAAATATCCATATCCTTTATCTACAATCTGAAAACGATTCCAATTTATAACTGGGCAATTGGGATTTTCTATGTGCTCATCATTTTCTTCATCATATGAATATCTGACATCTTCTGGACAAATAGTATCATCCCAATATTGCTTTATATCTGCTACCGTATCACCACTAAGCCCTTGATCTTCAGCATTAACAAACATCAATACAGGCCCGGTTTGTTTATTAACAAAATTAATAATCTCCGGAAATACAGCACTTTCGTCACCATCATTCATACCACTATATTCGGGTTGAACATCCACAACTATACAAGGATGATTTGATCCTTCAGTTATGAATTCTACGGCTTTCATTTCCCAGCCTTGGCCAAGCCTGCACCATTGTTAAAGCTAGGACTCCAGGATTCTGCATCAACTCCACCACGGGCCTTGCTCCAATCATATCCAGCACGATGTCCGGAACAATCTTGTGTGCATGGACTGCCCAGAAACGATAACTCATCTAATTGCTCAGCATCACCAGGTATTAATAATTCTGGCATACGGTATTGACTAATATCAACTGGATATGGCCGTAAGCTTTGTTTATATTCTTCAGCATATCGTTGCCGATCTTCCGGAGTTTTTGCCCTATAGAACTGATTTGCGATAGCCATATCCCCTACCAGGGTACCGGCAGCAATCGCTATCTTTTTTGGACCAAAGAATTTAAGTTTGTCACTATCTTTCATGGTTAGACTATAGAAGGTTGCTTCCCATTTATCCGGATGTAAAGCATATTTCACATTCTGTCTTTCCGGAACAATATCAGCTAATGTATCTTTACCTGGATGGAATCGCCCTAGCCGGGTTAACATCACTGCATTGTCTTCGTCTTCTTTAAGTAACAATGCCGGTGCACCCTTACTATCTACTTGCAAACCCATTTTATTTGCTTGTCGTGCAACTTCTCCTGGACGAACATCTTTAGTAAGGGCCATTACAAAACGAGGATCTCGAGCTTGTGCTCGGGTGGGGATATAACCGGCAGCACCTTCCGTAACTGAATCAAAATGTTCAGGATGCAATTCAGCATAGTCACGCATCAACACACCGGCTAGGGAATTAGCTTGGTTTTCGTATTTGCTGCCTGTTTCACCACTGGTGTCAGGCATATCTTCTACCTCACTTTGGCGTTGATGCACTAATTCATGTGCCACTGTACGCAATACATCCATGACATGTCTGTTGCCAATGCTTACTTCTAATGCCCCAGTCTCTGTGTTGAATCGTCCGAATGTTTTATTCCGTGCCGACCACTGTGGATCACGACGAAGCTGTATAGCAGGTGACTTTTCCAAGCCCAGATGCTCACTGCAGAATTTAACAAAATCTGCGAGTATAGTCTTGGTACTAATCCTTTCTTTTTCCAGTATCATCTTAGTGGTTGGATTTACACCATCTGGGCTAATACTTGCATCTTCATTGGTTATTGTAATAGCAGGCAGTTCAGTATTAAACTTCAGGACTAATGCAGTTCTAAACTTATTATAATCCGCCGCTGTTGAAAAAGTAAAGGTGTGGAACACACTCAAATCTCTCATGATATCGGATGGATATGTTTTTTGTCCATGTGAGGACTTGAACACTAAACTATCTTGTGCTCTCGCCAGGAATTCCATATAACTTGGCTGATCCAATGGCATTATCTTGTTATTAACCAGTGACAATGGAACCACAATATATTTTTGATTTTTCACTGGAGTCGTTGATAAGTCAAATAAAGATACAAAATACTCCTTTTTATCTTGATCAATGGATTCTGTCAAATTACCTTTGATATAAAATTCTTCAAAGATACTCATTTTATCCTCCAGACTCAATCCTTCATCCAATGATGACCAGTCTAATCTTTTTGTATAATCTTCACTAACTGCAAAACCATACTTGACTGGCACTGGACGACGTTCAACCAAGCTTAGTTCTCGATCACGGCCGGCAGTTAAAGCATTAGCTAATCTGCCAATATCACCCTGTGTTCGTAGCATTTTAAATGCGAGATTTTCTGGACCAAACTCACCATTCCGAGCCAGACCTGCTTTACGCATATCTAATATCTTGTGCTTTAGATCAGACATGAGTTCTAAATCATCTGATGCGATGGCTTGTTTTATCCTTTGCTGCACATCTTCATATTTGCTACGTGTGCTTACATCATTTACTGTGTGCTTTTGTCTACGTGGAACTTCCACCCAATCATTGTTCAACACACTATAAATGCCCTGGCTCACATGTGTTTGATTTACATCCTGCACATATAGTTCTACATCGTATCCGGAGATTTTAATATCATGTTTATCGTTGTATTCATACTTTTTTGCATTGAATAATTCTTTATATACTTCGTTATTCATTTGTGGCAAATCTACCACCAGATGTAAATCTATATCACTGTGTGGAGTATAGTTATAAGCAGCATTAGAACCGGATATAGTTATATCCCGTAGTTCATAGCCGTTAACACCAAGGAATTCACGGAAATCATCTGCGATGCTTAATAGATGTCGGCGCACCTCCGGCAGCAAATGTTCGTCTTTGCCAAAGAGTCGGGGATTCAGATGATCGTTAAATTTAACGGCATCTGCAAGATTATAGGATTCCAGCTGTTCAATGTTCATTTTATATTTATTACAAAAACAAAAGCCGCAGAATCTGCGGCCTCGGTTCCGACACGATGCCGTTGCAGTTATGCTATTGTTTTACTTTTACTCTTGTTTTTCTTGCTAGTAGACATGATTTTCCCAACAAGTGGTGCAGGAGCAACAGCAACAGCAGGAGCATCAGGTACCCCACCGCCCAGTGCCGTCACATCAATAGCAGCCCGCGCCCCAGCTGGGACATCAACTGGTGCTGCCACTGCAACTCCTTGTGCAGCTTGATTTGCTTGTGCGATAACATGCAGTTCTTTATACACTTGATCCTGAGCAGCTTGATCAAACACATAAGTCCCCACGTGACGTAGCAACACACGTTTATCTACCCAAATCTTGCCACCAAGATCACGCCAATTTTCGCAGAATGCCCAGTCTTCACTGTAGTAGCGATTCTCACGTACCCCAGTATCAAAGTATGTTTTCATATCTTTGTTTAGTTCTGCCGGCAGTCCAATGTCGTTGATGAATGGTTTAACTGATGGGTGACCTTTCATTTTCTCAAATACCGCACGTTTGATCAGCATAAAGCCTGTGCCAGTTTTAGTGACTTCTTGTAAGCCATCTACGCCTTCTTCTGCGCCTTCAAAGCCATTCACACACCATTTGATGGGTAAGCTTTTCATGGGATACAAGCCACCAATGATGTCCACATCACGATTTAGCAGTACCAGCAAATGCCAAGGTTCCCAGCCAATATCAGCGTCGATAAACATAAGGTGGGTGCTGTCGGGATTGCTAAGGAATTTTGCTGTGAGTGTATTACGTGCCCGGGTAATAAGGCTTTCATTGGTCATTGTTTCTACTGTCCAATCAATGCCCAGCTGTCTGGCTGTGTTAGCCCATTTAACCGCCGACATAAAAAATTGTTCTGTACACATTCCGCCGTACATAGGAGTGCAAATATGCACCTTGGTAGTTTTCAAATAGTCAATGTTTACTTGAACATTTTGTGGTTGATTTGGCAGTTGTGTAGCTGGCGGTGCTACAGGTGTTGCTTGTGGGTCAGACATGTAATTCCCTTTATGTTTGTGATAATATTTACTACAGTTTACACCGGTGGCAAATATTTCTCAACAAGGGAATACTAAGTTATCCTCTAAAAGGGTCTTCGTCTATGTAGTCCGGACCGTCGGTGAAATCCACACGATATTTGCCGGTTTCGGGATCGAGTCGTGTCACAGGCTTTTTGCCCTTGCGAGCAAGTTCTTTGCTGGCTGCTACTCTAGCTTTTAACCGACTTATAAGTTCGTCAGATCTATCATAATCGGGTACTTCGTCAGCCTCGGACATGGGTTTATGTTTGATCCATTCGTCGGGTATCATGTGATGTTTGTTCACAAACTTATCATGCAATTCTTCCGGAGTTATTTTGTGTTTTGCTGCCAGGTATTTCATCAAATGATCAATTGCCGCATAGTTGCTGTGTGGTTTCATATCGTGTTCAAGGTCGGTCACAGCATCTTCGTCTACCGCCGTTTCTCCTTTAAGTGCTTGTAACAATGCCCCGGCAACCACACGATCTTTTTCTTGTTCGTCGTTGGGTAACTGAGCATATTCTATGTTCATCAACTTTGCACGTTGTTGCAGTTTTGCTTCTAATTTACCAGCAGCTTTTAATTTCTCTGTATCGTCAAATTGCTCAGGATTTTGCACAAATGCTTTGGCTGTGACATTCCATCCTTTGTGTATAGCATCGCTAATCTTTTCAATGTCTGTGACACCGGCATCGATCATGCGTTTAGCAAACTCTGCTGATTTTAAATTTGCTTGCCAACCAAAAGTATTACCGGGACTGCTACGACCATACTGATAAGCATTATCTAATGCAGCATCACTGATAGTTGCCAGTTGTTGTATGCTTAACTGTGTTGCATTTTCCTTGATACCCTGTATGTTTAGGGCAAAATTAGCACGTTTACGTTCTAATGGAGTACCATGAGCTTTAAGACTTTTTAGTTTTGTAGCGCCAATCTTCTTGTCAAGTGGAATGTGTTCTTGCTTGTGTAGCGCACCTTTCTTGACCAGTTTGGCAGCATCGGCTAGCGAGCCTTCCGCCACGCCTTGCTGTATTGTGCTTAGTCTAGCAAGTTCTTGTTCGCCTTCAGGAGTCAAAAACCAATAGCCGTCAGCATCTACAATCCATCCAGTGTCAGATAAACTGTCATACACTCTGCTTTGAGCACGACTTAGACTTTGACTATCTTCTTGAAATCCCAATCCATGATCATTTGCAACTTCAATAGCTTTGAGTAGCAAGGCCTTGCCATAACCTTTACCGCGCACATCATCAGTTACTTCTGCCTGATTGTGTACGTCATCAGTTTCGGGATCTCTAAAAAATGAAAAATGCCCAACATTTTTTCCATCAGCGATTGCAGTAACAGTAAAACTACTTTGATAATTGTTAGTAGATGCTGTTTGGAATTGTACTGCTGATGCGTCAGCTTCATAAACCTGGTCTTCCTTAACCGCCTGTTGACTTTTATTTTCCAGTCTGACTAATTTCTTAACATGAGCGATAGCTTGATTTTTACTCATCATACCAATAGCAGGATTCTTCCTGTTCTTTTTGCGTTCTATGTCGTAGATAGTCCAGTATTGGTATGTGCCACCACCGTAGGATTTTAGTTTATGTCCTTCGGCAGGTTGCAACATGAATCTATCTTTTCCATCAACACTGATAGTTACTATAGATTTGTCATCTGAGATTTTGATATTTTCAGAGCCTTCCGCCACATCGTTGTCTTTGACTAAACGCAATGCAGTACCGGGTAAGTTATTTGCTTGGCCACCATCATCTAAATCAACATAATAAGTTTTTGGAGCACCGTTAAAAGCACCATGTTTAATTTCTCTAATCCAACCTGTCTTACCAGAATCTGGGCCTTTAACAATCTTTACTTTCTTAGTCAGACTCTTGCTTTCCGCCACAGCCTGTCGAACGGTTGTTGGCCTATTTTGGTACCTAATTGTTCCAATCATCGGTGAAATTGCGGGATCTGTTATATTTTTTCCTGGTCTAGTAGAATTAGGAATAGGCATTTCTTTAACTCCTGCCTTTGCAAAAAGATTTCTAATTTCTTGTTGTTTAGCAGAGTCAACTGTAGGATTTATCATATATCCCACTATGCCAAGATCTTTGAATGGTATATAATTTAAAGGTGTCAATATAACTTCTTCATATTCTGATCCAGTACTACCTCCTGCAGATGCAACAGATTTGCCTGCACTGGTTTTAACAAAATAACTAATAGCTTGTTTTATTTTTGATTGTGCATCGGCCAATGCTTGCTGATTAGTTTTATCTGCAAAATAAGTTTTAGTAGCAAAAATAACAAATTGACGACTGCCTGCTATATTTGCTCCTGCAATTTTAGATAGTACTACAAGATCGTCTGGTGTTAAATTTTCTACTCCGTCGGCTAAGCTATACAAGTCGGTTACTCGATTTACTCCAGGTAATGCGTTTAGTATAAATCTGAGCGCATTTAGCTTATCGGCTGGTCGATCAACCGACTGCATTTTATTTTTTTGTCTAAGAATAGACTGATCTACTACAAATATAACTCCATTGGCAATACCGGATGACCCTTGATTATCATCGTCTTTTGTTGTAAGGGCATATCTCCAGTTTCTTGTAAAACTAACAGCTCTAAGTTTGGACCCCGTCCGTTGTTGATTACTAGTATTAGTTTTAAGACCGTTAATAATGATATCATTTAAATCGTTAATGTCAGTACCAGTAGCATGATAAAGATAATTGCCGCCTACTGCTTCATTCAAACTTTCCTCACTGCCAATTGCAGTATCCAGCATTTTGACCACAGTCTGTGCTAATTTTGGATTGCTTTGTGTTTTAGGATACAAACTCATCACCAATGCTGTTTTGCGTTTATCATTCAATTTGGGCCATGCTGTACGTATCTCTGTGGCAGATGTCATTCCCGGTCCGAACTCCACTGTGGGCAAGTAGGCCATATACCCATTCTTGTTCATGGGATTTAATTCTGCTGTGATGGGCTGGAGATATGCCGGCGACCCATCTTTTTTAGTACCACCTGCCTGTGGTGGTTTCGTTCTATCTTTTTCACTACGGACGAATATTAGTGCAGTAGTCTCCGGATCATAATTCTGTGTTATTTCTCTTGCTTGGAATGGGCTTTTGACTTGTATAAAATGCCCGGCTTCAACTCCAGCTAATTTTGCTAGTTTTTCTTTTATGGCAAATGGGAATGGACGCTCAGAAGTATCATTGGTTGCTGCCACATATACATCTGCATCAGGAAATGCCTCGCGAGCAGATGTATACAGAGCCATGTGCCCGGCATGAAACGGATGGAAACCTCCCGGCATGATCACTAATTTTTTCATACAGTATTTAGTGAAATCACATGTTCTCAAGTATCCACAAATAGATTGGTGTTTTGAACGTCAGGATAACATCACCATTGCAGCCCATGTTCTCAAAAAACTCATGTTTTGCCATTGGCTGTGTACCATTGGTATCATGCATATAAGCAGTGGTTTTGTCTAAGAGATCGGTGATGTCAATCCCTTCAAAAGACAATTCTGTTATCCTGATATAAGCATCTTGTATGATCGTGCCTTCAGCATCAATTCGAGTATGTTCTGGCAATTTTCCACTTAGACGGAATATTAATGTATGATCACCATCTACATCGGGCATATGATGTTCAAATTTCACTGGACTCAGTTCATGCATATAAGCAGAATGGAATATTTCTCGATCATCAAGCAATATTTGCATGCTTAGGGGCACAGCGGGGTCAGTGGTTTCTATCTGACAGTTAAACTGCACTGTGTTATCACTCATAAATTGTACCTTTTAATATGTGATGGTCACGCCAACAATGGTGCCATCGCTAAAGTTAGTTATGCGGGCTCGCATCCAGGTAAAATTTCCCACGATATTTTCTGGATGGTAATCAGTCACAGTGGTGCTACTATCACTGCCGTATAAGTAGAGATCATTCCAGACCGCCGCTGCCGGATCGGTATTTAATGTACCTTGCAGGGTAATACCCCCGGTGAATCCCCTCACCTGTATAATAGCAGTTTGCAAGCTACCCTGACCAAGATAATATCCCACCGCTCGAGCAGCATCACTATAAAAATCTTCACTGCTGCCGTCATAATTCCCGGAAGCTATTCCATATACTGTGGTGCCAAGTATAGTTAGAGTATTTGTGCTCATCACTCAGTGGATATTTTAGATTCGATTACCACTGTGCCAGCACCGGACTCATTTACCAATTGAGCAACTACTGCTTCAATTTGTTCAAGAGTGTCTGCTGTGAGTAATTCAATTGGAGTGTCACTATCTTTGCATAGTTTGCTGATGGTGATTGCTAAGGTGGTTGATTGTAGTTTTGCCATGATCAGTTATTTATGAGCTATTATATCAATGGTGCTGCGTACTAATTTAGCCGATATTAAATTTAACATGAGAATATGGCTCATACTGTCATGATCAATAAAATGTGAATACCGTATCCAAGTCCTACGTTCAGTATCGACCCAGTTGGCAAGTTCGGGTGATAAGCGTATCTCTGCTGCATTTGCTTTAAAAAAACTCACCAAACTGCGTTTTTGTTCATGTGTAAGGGTGGAACTTCTAAAATATGTTCTATGTCGATGCTGCGGATTGTGCCGCACGATCGTGCCTTTTTCCCGTGTGATAATAGCTTGAGTAAATTGCCTAGTCATAAAAGAACTCTGACTAGCCGTGGAGTCACTCCGGGCAGTAAGATCATTCAATGCAGATAGTAATTTTAACTCATTTGTATAAACATAAACCCGATTGGAATAAAATATTAATTTGACCTCCTGGGCCGTGTTTTGTAACAGATCCACAAATTCAAATAACTCATTTGCATTGTTTAACTCTTTGCCAGTTAGTGCATCGTTTAACTCCATGCCCGGTGTTTGTTTCCACTTTATTCCCCAGTCTCGATCCCACAGGCGGCGTTTTTTCAGCGACTTTATCACAGCGTCTTTGTCTGCTGTAATCGAATTTGCCGTACGATGTGGGCGTAGGGTACTGGCATTTTTTATCCCGATACATGCACAGTATTTCCATCGGGAATGAAACAATCTGTCAGATTCTACTGGGGTAATTTTCATTGTTCGATCCGAATATAACCGTTGTCATCCACGATGGGAGTAGGTTCAATCTTGGTTGCGATTATCTCAAAATCCACTTTATCTTCTTTCATGACTGCTGTTACTGTGCAATCAACTAGGCGATCAAATAATATACGTTTGCTTAATGGTATACGGATAAGTTGATCAATTTTACGTCCCAGGGGTCTTGCACCCATTTTAGGATCATAACCAGTCTTGGCCAAATGATCCACCACAGTTTCATCCAGGTTCAGGGTAATGTTCTTGGGAGTCAGACTTGCTTTAAGTTCATCAACAAACTTGATCACGATCTTCTTCACAGCTAATTGATCTAGTTTGGTAAATTTGCAAATGCAATCAATACGATTACGGAACTCCGGCTTGAAAAAGTCCTTCATTGCTTTATCTTCTTCGCCAACACGTTCCAATGCTCCACCAAATCCAATGTTGTTATTTTCGTTTTCCTTTGCACCTAAGTTACTGGTCATGATAATGATGCAATTCTTAATATCAATCGTTTTGCCATTGCTGCTGGTTATCTTTGCTTCGTCCAGCATCTGCAACAAGATGTTGGTCACATCCGGATGTGCTTTTTCAATCTCGTCAAATAGTATGATTGAGAAGGGATTCTTGCTGAGATCAGATATTAGTTTGCCACCACCCACATTACCATCTTCAAATCCCACATAGCCCGGGGGAGCACCAATCAAGCTGGATACTGTATGACGTTCCTGATACTCGCTCATATCATACTTTAACAGTTTCATATCTAGGTTCTTGGCAAGCAATTTAGCTAGTTCAGTCTTGCCTGTGCCAGTTGGTCCAAGGAATATGAAACTGGCCATGGGTCGTGTGGCATTTCCAATACCGGAAAAATTGATATAAACACGTTCCAATACTGCATCCACAGCTGAATCTTGACCGTAAAGCTTTTGCTTGATATTGCTTTCCAGCTCAACAATCTTGGTGCTACGTTCATTCTGTAAACGATCAATGGGCACACTGGTAGTTTTTGCTACTTGAGCCATGATCATGTCTTTATCTATTGTGACTCTGCCTTTGTCCTTCACACGCTCACGGGCACAAGCCGCATCCAGCAGGTCAATGCTCTTGTCAGGATTTTTGCGATCATGTATATAACGACTGCTGAGTTCCACAGCTGATAGTATTGCCTCTGTGGAGATCTCCACATTATGGAAGTGTCCAAGCCGTGGGCTAAGTCCAGTAAGGATAAGTTCTGTGGTTTTGTTCGAAGGTTCATCTATGCTTAGCCTATGGAAACGTCGCATAAGAGCGCGATCTTTTTCAAAGCTTTCGTAATATTCTTCCCATGTTGTACTTGCGATAACCTTTAGTTTACCTTTGGTAATAGCCGGTTTCAACATATTAGCAAAGTCAAGTGTGCTGCCACCCCCACCACCAGCACCTTTCATGGTATGTGCTTCATCAATAAACAGTATGCAATTCTTCTTGGTTTCAAGGGCGGAGATTACCATTTTGAATTTCTCTTCAAATTCACCACGATACTTTGATCCGGCCAACAAGCTACCGATCTCAAGACTCCAGACTTCGTGATCCCGGATAAACTCCGGCACTGTGCCTTTAACTATTTCCTGTGCCAATCCTTCTGCGATACAAGTTTTACCCACACCCGGATCACCCACCATGAGCACGTTGGCTTTGAATCGTCGAGCAAGCACAGTAATCATTTCCGCTAATTCTTCCTGACGTCCAATCAGGGGTTCGAGTTTATCGTTTTCGGCTGCTGCTGTAAGTCCGATGCAGTATTCTTCCAGTATCTCGTCAGCTTGTTTGTTGGATAGTTTGTTTGTGCTTTTGTTATAATTCTTCTGCCAGAAATCAACAAACTCTTGTTTCTTAACACCATGTTTGAGCAGGAAGTAATGTGCATGGCTGTTATTTTCTGCCATTATACTAAGATAGATATCGATTATCTCCATACCTTGACGGCCGGTGAACATGACCTGTGTCAGTGCCCGATTAAACATACGTTCTAACGCATTAGTTCTACGTGGAGGACTGTCAGAATTCCTAACAAGATTTACCAAGCCATTTAAGTATGTGTCGATGTCAGCATCCATAAGATCAACATCAACACCAAAGTTCTCAAGAAGATGTCTAAATGGCCGATGTCGGACCGTGGCCAACAGTAGATGTTCTGTTAGCACATATTCATGTTTTTTCTCTGTGGCAATCTCAACTGCAAGATTTACTATCAGTTCAATTTCGGGATTTTGATTCAAGATATTTCCTTATATGTGACAACTCTATACTATTATATAGTAGTTACGATAAAAAAGCAACTATTACGCATAATCATCTATCTGTTTTTTAATCAAATCTACCAGTTCAATTGGGATATCGGCAGGAATAGATGTTTGTATCTGTACCAAAAGATCTCCTGGAGGACCTTCGCGTTGTGTAAGCCCGCGACTTTTTAATTTCATTATAGTTCCGGGCTGTGTTCCTGCCGGAATGGTAAGTTTGAGTTGATTGCCCAAGATATCACGCACTATAGTTTCACATCCGACTATCAATTGCCATATACCGATGGTATGTATTGTGCTTAGGGTCAGTCCCTGCCGTTGCCATGCTGGATGTGGATGGATTCGAAACGTGATAACAAGATCACCACCGTTGGGGGATAATTTGGCATAATGTACATTATCACCATCATTGATACCGGGTGGTATTTCAATTTCTAATGTGGCCGTGCCATTGTTGGTTCCTACCCCAACTGTTTTTCTGCCGGCAGTGGCAACATCAGCCAGGGTTATCCATAAGGCCATTCTATCTTGCCGTGTTCGTTGTTGTTGTGGACGTTGTCCAAACATCGTGAATATAGAATCAAAATCGAATTGTCCAGCATTGCCAAACCCTGGTGGTATATGCTGCTGCCGCGGATTATCATATGCAGCACGGCGTCCTGGATCGCTAAGAGTATCGTATGCGATTTGTATATTTTGGAAAGTAGCTGTATCGCCGCCCTTATCCGGATGATTCTTGCTGGCTAAACGTCGATAGGCAGTCTTGATCTCATCCGGAGTGGCTGTTTTGGATATGCCAAGTGTGCCATAATAATCGTTCATAGAATATATTATAGCACACCTTGCACTAAAAAGCAACCTTAAAATACTGGTGGTTTCGCTGTTGGTGGTTCGATATTGGCCGCTATAGGGGCAGTAATACCACCATTGTTAGCACCGGCAAGTTTCTCTTGTGTACGTCCATAAGCGGATAAACCAAGCACAGCACCCATAGCTATATGGAATAAGCCGGCACCTTGTAATGTTAATGGTTGCCATTGTATCTGAACACCACCCTTGAACAGAGCTTGTACCAAACTCCATAAAATAGGTGCTATGATAAAATCAAATACACACACAATCATATACATCCAACCCATGGATGGTCGCCATTTTGAGTTCATCCAGTCTTCTTTTTTCTTTTCGCTGTCACTTGCTTGTTTTTGTTCTTCTGACATGGTAGTTCCTTTTTTAATATCCAAATCTTCCTTTGTATTGACTGTACAGGGTCTGTACCTCTGCCAACGTGAGCACAGCATCGTATGCTTTGACAAATGCTATGTCAGCAGTTTGTACTTCTGTGCCACTAGATCTACTAAACAATCTCAACTGATTGAAACCACCGCCGCCGGCATTGGTCACAGCAAATGATGTACTAGTTGGCTGAGCACTTGTTGCTGTGTACAGTTGTCCTAGGCTTGTGCTGGTGTTCCAGGTAGCCCAGCCAAAGTTCCATATAGTGTTTGTTCCTGAGCTAGGCAAGTTAACTGCATAGTTGGGATAGAAGGTATTTATAAAACCGTTGTAGGCGCCCATGAGCCAGTCTTTTGTGGCTTCACTTTGTGTGTTCAGCAATCTACCAGAACTTGTTGTTGTCAGTTTGTAAGCCATGAATACTGAATAACTCTGTCCAGTGACCCAGTTAGGACCGCCGTACATGACATCGGTGCCGGTAGAATTACTTTTTCTAAACACACCACCATCGGCTGATTGCCAAGAGATACTGGAGCCAGCATTGGCCACAGTGAGTGTGCGTTGACCTGTGGTGCCTGTGCCAGCAACCACAGTTCCGTTAGTGGGCATGGCCGCAAAGTTGGTCGCATCTAGATCGTACGTAAGATTGGCAGATATTACGGCCCCTCTTTCAAAGGTTATTCCGGGTCCTATATCAATTCCGGGTCCTATTACTGTTGCCATTTGTGTGCCTTTTATTTTATTGTTTCAAATATATGTTTTTGTTTTTTATACCAGTCTTGCCATCCCAATAATCTCTCTCTCATTTCGTAATAGGTGCCGTAGTTTTCGACGATAGTGACAAGGAGCTCACTGGCTTTAACATTGGAGGTGGTTCCATCAGCACTGCTGGCACCTCCGGAAACTTCATTACGACTGGAACTGTCGTGCAAGCTGATAGCAGACACAGGAATAGTACACTGGGCATCCAGTTGCTTACCCACGACTTCTTTAATAATCTCTTTATTAACATAAACGGTTTCCTTCACGACTTTGATTTTGGTCACAACCTGTGTTTCTATCACTGTATTTACTTGCTGTGACTTTGCTTCGGCTTCTGCCACTTGTTTTTGCAGATCATTAACACGTTGCCGCCACATCATTTCTGTGCCATACCCACCAAATAGATAAGCACCCGCTATCAGCAATACGATACCTAGCAGTTCTGCTGGTAATCTATATTGCATCATCAACGGAATCCATGACACCAATTTACTGGCAATATAAAGTACAGCACCAACTGCAAATAATGCATAAGTTATCCAGATAAAGATGCTATCAGGAATAAGGCTTATTAGCCAAAACATATCAAGCAGTCAGCACTTCAAGATTATGGATCATATGTGTTTTGCGTTCTTCTAAGCCCAAAATACCACCATTGATCTTCTTGGTCATGGCAGTGATATTCCGTTCATCTGCTAAGGCATTTAAGTTATTGCAATTCCAGAAAAATGCAGCACTTTCAACAGCACCTTCTAGGGTTTCAGTATATGCGACTGTTTCTTCCAAGGTACGACCAATACTCTCAGCAAATGTCTCATAGTTGGCTTTGCCGGTGAGTTGTATAGCACCGCGCCCACGATATAGCCAGCCATCGCCACTTGCTTCATCGCCATTGCCCAGGCGTGAAGAATAGACTTTGTTGGCAATGGCTTCGGGATTACGGTTATAAGGAACGGCAGCGTCTTCGGATATAAATCGTGTTGGCCATGTTGCATGTAATCCCTTGGCTGAATAGTTAAGATTTTCGTGCAATATAGTAAAGTCTGCTGATTCGTGGCCGCATTGTGCAAGGAATGCAGCCACTCTATCAACAGTATTAATTTCATATCGGGGTAGCACAGCACTTAATGCGTCAAACAATGCTGCTGGATCTGTGTTACGGGCCAAACATTGTGCTAATTTCTCTGGGGTAAAGTCAAAACTCCAATTTTCCATGATACTCTCCTGGTCTATCGGTATTTAGTTCATTTTATACCCATTTGTTTACGGATCTCCGTGCCCGAAATACTTGTAATTGCGTCATCAAACTTTTCTTCGGCAATAGTGTATCCCACACCACGACCATAACCGATATGTGTAATATTAGGAACAACCTGTATAGTATATTGTCCTTGATATAATGGGTCAAGATTACGACGTATCGCTGCGGTAACTTGTGCGATAGCAAATGGGTTACTGCCCTGCCAACCTTGACAGTCCCGGATCATGATGCCGACTTGTCCGGTACGTTGCAATAGTCTTTCGAATAAAGCACGATGTCCGTCATGCCAGGGTTGCCAACGGCCAAGCATTTCAACTGTTTCCTTCTGCCAATCAAACACTGGTCGACGTCGATTATGTAGAATATGGTCTCCAATAAATGCTGCCCATTTATCTGCATTTTGTTCGATAACTCTAAAGTCATAAAATTCTGGTGGGATAAACGCTTGATTAGTATCTTCATAGCGACCGGCGTCAATGGTATCCATCCATATAGTCCAATCTGCTTTGAAGTTATTGCGTTGTTCCACAAGAGGAGCAACAAAGTCACAAATCACATAATCTTCAGTGCATTTCAAAGCAAATTCTGCCATGCGTAAGCTTTGTCGTATACGTCCATCATGACTGAAATCCCAATCATTAAACTTCTTGCGTATATCGTCCGCATTAAACCAATCTACCTTAGATTTGTAATGTGTAGGAGCCATTTCCATTTGTGTCATACGACGAGTAGGCATAGTTTGGACTGATGAATTCTCTTCTAAGTATTTCTTAAGAGCAGCAGCCAGATATGTTTTACCAGAGCCAGGAAGGCCCATGATCAAGATTTTCATTGTTATATCTCCAAGAGTATTATTACTTACTTGTCTTGGATGCTATGCTTATAATATTCCGGCCGCTTGTTGTATAGATTTCATATCTGCATCGCGTTCATATATAGGTTTAACAGCAAGCCCGGCTATAGTACGAACTTCATTCAAATCCTTTTCATACCGTTTGCGATAAGCCTTGGGTGTCATTGGCACTTGATCTTCAAATGCTTCTTGACTAAATGGAGTTGTTTTGTCCTTGTAATGCATGCTCCAATCTTCTGGAGAAAACTCAGTGAGTGTGCCAAGGTCATCCAAGAGTGTATAAACATGTCCACCGGCAGTACTGCGCCGACGTATTTCTACGTAAACCAAATAACGATTTGGTTTGATTTCGCCAGGACTACGGTCAGCATCAAGCACAAAATCATAACCTTTTTCAAACCAACTCATAAGATCTTTTGCTGCTTTTGCATCCCGAACAAAGAAACTGACCACGATAATATCGTCGTCCTCGCCCATTTTAGAGCTAAACTCATCAACGTGTATAGTTGGTTTAAGAATGCCTTCAAGATCCTTATAACTAAGGCTTTCAAATAGGGGCTGGTTGTTGAGCATTTGGTTGTTCCGTTTGAGAAGCCTGTTCGGCCTCTTTATCTAAATCTTCTTCATAAGCTTGATCAAGATCTTCAAGATCAATATCTTCGTCTTCCATTTCAATGCTGCCGGTGCGTATATCACTCATAAGAGCCTTGGGCATAACGATCTCCACCAACCACACAGTTTTCTTCATGATCTTGGCTTTGTGTGTGCCTGGTCTGTAGTCCGAAGGATCTTCAATTCTCACCGGTATTTCTATTTCAGTTTTCTTATAATTAACTTCGCAATCAAAAGGTAGTAATCTGCGTCCACCACGTGGATCGGGCATGAGTTTTTCTGGCCACATAAAGGTGCAACTCACACGATATTTCCCGATTTTTGGACCTGCTACCAATTCACCTATTTCCCAGTTCTTGAAAGCAAAAAGATCAAGTTCATCCAACACACGTTCAAAATCCAGCAGACTAAGCAAGGATCCTTCACTCATGTAAAGATTCTTGATTTGTTGTGCAACTTGCCAATAATCAGCACCAGATTTTAGAATATTTTTATCCATGCAGTATTTATACCAGATTACCCAAGTGTGCTTGTAATCAAAATCACTAATACATCGCCTGGATTGTATTTATTACAAACACTGTGAAATATTGGATCAAGGCTAGAAAAGTTATTTGCACGCCTAAATACATTCAGCGACGGTACGTTGCTGTTGTACTCAACCACAGGAGAACTATTTTGAGCAGAAATAGAGCAACAAAATCAGCAAGACATCAGTTATACCAAGTAGCAGAAACAGAAAATGTAATAAACATCCATAAGCACACTCGTGCAAAAAGCATCAGTTTAATCCCCAGAACGCTAAATCAAGAAAAATTAATACTTGCATTACAAAATGTAGATCAGCACATAGTTGTTGCAACCGGCCCTGCAGGTACAGGAAAAACCTATCTGGCAATGTTAGCTGCAATACAAGCGTTGAAAACACGGCAATGTGATCGTATTATTTTAACAAGACCGGCTGTGGGAGTGGAAGGCGAACAGCATGGGTTTTTGCCCGGCAATTTGTTTGCTAAAATGTTACCGTGGACACGCCCTCTGCTTGACGTGTTGCGTGAATATTACTCGCAAAAAGATCTTCTTAGTATGATAGAAGATGAAGTGATTGAGATTTCACCATTGGCCTTCATGAGAGGACGAACATTTCGACATGCTTGGATTGTGGCAGATGAATTTCAAAACAGTTCTGCCGCACAAGTGTTGATGCTTATGACTCGTATCGGGGAAGGTAGTAAGATCGTAATAACTGGGGATGCCGATCAGGCAGATCACAAAAGAGGTAGTAATGGCCTAGTGGATTTATGCGAACGGTTACAGAGGGGAGGAATAAAAGGTATTTCTGTGTGTAATCTTGATGGTCGTGACGTTCAACGTCATCCTATAATCAAGGATATTCTCAAACTCTACGACGACGAATAGGAGTATCTGTAAAGCAGTTGGTCGGGGTGCCATACAAAGATAAGGTATAGCAATGTGTGGCTTAGAAGGAAAGGATATTCAACGCCATGCCATTATTGGTTCAGTTCTTAAACTCTATGCTGCATGATAAATGGGTATAAATAGAAAATGCAGGATATAACACAGATCCAATCCGTCGATATTGTTATTATAGCTGTACCCGGAGTGATGAGAAAATCGCCACAAGCTGCTCCTGCACTACTGAAAGGTAGTGTAGAAGCAGCTGGCTTTACCTGCACTACTATTGATTTTAATATTCGATTTTATCAAGAAGTAAACAATTACCACGCACTTGAAACTTATTTCGGAATAGGATTAAATACCGAAGAACATGATCGAGCAGACGCATTAGTTGAAAATTGGACAAAAGATATATTAAAACTAAATCCAAAATTTATTGGAATTAGTGTGTTCACTCTTCAGAATAGAATAGCAACAAAATTATTCTGTCAACATATTCGAAAATTATCAAGTGTTAAAATAATTTTAGGTGGGCAAGGACTGTCTGATGGGGGAATTTTAGGGTTATCTGGATTTGGCAAATCTATGTTTGATGAAAAATTAACAGATTACTGGATACGTAGCGAAGGAGAAGTTAGTCTTGTTGAATTGCTTAAAAACAATATAGATTATCCTGGTATTAATGCCGACACTTTTAAACAAATTGACGATTTGAATAGTATTCCTTTTCCAAATTATGATGATTACGAATTAGATTTATATGAAAGGAGAAGCTTGCCAATAACTGGCAGCAGAGGATGTGTGAGATCTTGTAGTTTTTGTGATATCCATGATCACTGGAAGTATAGATACCGTAGTGGTCAGAATATGGCTGACGAAATTTTTCATCTCAACGAAAAATATGATATTAACGAATTTAATTTTTCAGACAGTTTAATAAATGGAAATCTTAAAGAATTCACAAAATTTACAAAAATTCTAGCAAATTATAATAGACAGTTTAATAAGCAGTTGACTTGGTCAAGCCAATTTATTGTTAGAGCTAGGAGTGGACAAGTAAACGAAGAGTATTGGCAAGATATCGCCGATTCAGGTGGGTTTAATTTAAGTATCGGTGTTGAGACTGGCAGTGATAGTGTTCGATTACATATGAATAAAAGATTTTCTAATGAAGATCTTGATTATACTATGACTATGCTATCAAAATATAATATTACCTGCACATTTTTAATGATTGTGGGATACCCAACTGAAACTGAAAAAGATTTTCAAGATACAATAGATATGTTTACTCGCTATAAACAATATACAAACATTATAACAAATACTAATATCAGTAGCGCAATGGGAATACTTCCCGGAACTCCATTATATTATAATGCTAAACAGCTCAATCTTGAGGTTGACAAGTATGAAATCAATTGGGTTGCATTAGATAATCCAACACTAACATTAGAACGCCGTATGCAAAGAAGGCAAATTCTTAAAGATCATGTATTAAAATTGGGTTTCGCTATACCAGATAATTCAACGACACACATGTTACAAGTGTTTGATAAGCAAAAAGAAATGTTTAAGTCTCGACTTGATCTAAAACGAATGATAAGAATTAAAAATGGCACGTTAAATGCCGCGTAAATCTGCAGGACAATTAATGGATGTTTTTCAACCTGATGAAATTCAATCAATATTAACTGCATTACGGAAATTACCGGATGCTAAAAACACCGGAGAGTTTTCGGCATATACAAATGGATTTGAAATTAGTGATTTAATATATCCGTTTATTAAAAAGAAAATAATAAACAGATTAGAAATATTATTAGATTGCCAGATTAATTTAGTTCATGGCATGCTTTTAAAGTCTTTTAAACCCTTTGGAATACATACCGATTATGACAAAGAAGATGCTAACCCAGATATGGGAATTATAATCCCACTAAACAGCATACCAATCGATACACATACTATAATTTTTAACGAAGCTTGTACTAATACGTTTGACAAGTATATGTTAGATAATGTAAAACTAATCAATAATGCTGCAAGTATGCATAACACTCTCATGAGTCATGAAACAATTGATAGGCTTGAATATGTTAGTTTATTGGGATGTTTTAAATGGATACCTGGTTCTGTAATACATTGGGATAGAGAATTGCTACATGCCAGTGATGATTTCTTAAAGAATAATATTATAGAAAAAGAGGCATTGGTTTTATTTACAACTAATATTATTTTACATTAATATTATATGAGACATATTTTCGTGTTATTCTTCTGTGATACGTTCGTAAATCTCTTTCCAATTTTTAACTAATTTAATATGCGGATGTTCATACTTAAAATTGTGTCCATGTTCTATTAACATACTGCGTAATCCAATATTATGTCCGACTAGAGCATTTTCAATTTTATCCTCAATCCAAACACAACCGGTACCTTCATATTCTGCCAATGCTTGATCTTTATCTGCACCGGTGTCAAGACATACCACACGTTCAAATACTGTCGGTCCGAATAACTTACCAAGATTCATTTCTCGTAGGCGTTGTGCATTGACATCTTTACTCAGGCTGGTTATGCAATGGAATCTATATCCATGTTCTTCATGTAGACGTTTAACATAATATATGGCATCACGTAGAGCAGGTAAAAATCCAATGGCTGCACTTTCATTGAATATGCGTATAAGTTTGGTTACTTGATCTTTCGAAATATCATATCTCACACACATTTCATAACTGAGTTTGCTGCCAGGGACTTCTGCAAAGCCATGCTCCTGCATCCATATATTAAACGCCCATTCCCAGTCGAGCAAGCATCCGTCACAATCTGATAAAATTACTCTATCTTTCATGTCATGATTCTTCCACTTTAATTTCATGTCCATTTTCTGTAAATAACCTTTCAATTGTTGAAGCATAATGTTTGTAATAATATGATACGATCTTGTCCCAATCTTTTGGAACTACAACACCATCCATGGTACATCGTATCACAACCTCGTCACGGAAATCGAGTATAACATTGCATAGTTGTAAATCACGAGGTTTAAGATTCTTTGTTACTGTCATGGACTCATCAATTTGTCCATTGGGCTTTTTAAAATATGTAAGACAGAGGTATCGCATGTAATATCCTTTTATGTTATATGACCTAGTTCACAAAGCGTGGCACTAAGATTGATTTCTGTGTCGGCTATAGAACTATGATTAACCAGACCTTGACGTATGATGATGATAGCTTGATCTTGCTGTTCCGGTGTAGACCCCCACAGTCCAAGATTATCATACATCCAACGGAAAATATCCTCTGCTTCTTCTGGAGTAGATTGTGTACATATCAGCAGCCTTGCGGCACGGATTTGACCAGCCTTAAATAGCTGAACACAATCTAATTTCCAATCACCAATAGCTCTATCCGCCACATTGGGAATCAACAATGATCCAGTTTGACTGTTCTGTTGAAGTAATTGGATACATTTACGCAAATCTGGATAGGTAGCTTTAACATAACTATCCAATGTATCGATATCAAATTCAATTCCTTCAGTTACTAATATTGTGGCCACACGAGCAGTAAACTCTGTATGATCGGTTTTTATAATATGAAATCCTTGAACACGAGAATGTAACGCCGGAATAATCTTATGAGGATGATTACAAGTTAAAATAAAACGAACATTACCACTGTATTCTTCCATAAGATTGCGTAATGCTGGCTGCACACTATCCTTATTCATGTAATCAGCTTCGTCAATCATTACTATCTTAATGCGACCAAATGGCATAGTTTGACAGAAACTAATTAGTTTATCCACCCACTCGATTTTCCTCGCTTCTTTACTACCATTAGCATACATGACATCATAATCATCAACATCCAATGCTGCGATCAATATTTTAGCTAATGTTGTTTTACCTGTACCTGGTCCACCACTAAACAATAAATGTGGGATGGTTTTGTTTTTAATCCAGGACAAGATTTGATCACGTTGATTATCATCTGTGAATACATATCCATCCGCAGTTTTTGGCCTAAATTTTTCTACCCAAAGTTGTTGCATCTAAATCTTCCTTGTATAATTATCAGTTTGATTATTCTCAGAGTCAAAAACACGTTTGCGTAGACTGCTGCTACTAAACGAATGATCTCGACGATTAAACACTAATTCAATTCCACGTGAGATGCATTCACCATGTCCAGTAAATGCTTTGTTTTGATATTCAATTCCAAGAATACGAACGTCAATTGGCAGTATAAGCAATAGATCAACTAGATCTTGTTCGGTATTATAAACAACGATTTCATCCACATAGCGTGTGGCTGCTAACTGTATTTGTCGTTCTACAATAGTTTGTATTGGTGGATTCTTTGTTTCTGGACGATCCCAACTGGCATCATTTTGTAATGCTGCAATAAGATAATCACAATGATTTTTAGCTTCTGATAGCATGGCTATATGCCCTGCATGAAGTAAATCAAATTGACTGGCGGTGAATCCTATCTTAAAGCCTTGTTTCTTTAGTTCTTGGATTTTATTGAATATCATGTATGCCCTTGTAATTGCTTATGTTGTTATTATACATGGTATAGACAACACAAGCAACCACAATGGCAAGATACTTATTAAGCGTTGTCACTCATAGTATCATCAGCAGGCTGGCTATCGGATACAAGTAGGATATCTTTAGGATCGATCTTACGGATAGTATTTTTCCCATTTTCATCTTCAATCTCAACACCACGTGTCCATCGACCATGTGCTACACAAACCCATTGTCCAGTACTAACATCCTGTTGTTCTGGACCAGTTGAGTATACCTTACCCCATCGTGGCCTAATGCCAGAACTTTTTCCATTATCACCAGGCAATACAATACCTCCGGTAGTAAAGCGTTCGGTAAACACCATATCGGCTACTAGCACTGTATCTTTAAGAGCCCGCAGTTGAAATTGAGAAATACGATGTGGAGCATAGGCAAATTTATTCATGAACTTCCTTTTAGATTTGTTGGTACAACCGCATCGATTATGTCATCAATCGGCATATCATTAAATGCATCAGTTGGTACAGGTGCAGGTTTTGTAGGTTGTGGTGCTGCGACAGCTTGTCGTTTATATTGGCGTTGCGCTTGTTGTGTCTTCTTATCGATAATTCTATTGGTTCCATCTAGAGTATCACCACGTGCATTTACTTTTTGATTTCCCACAGCTCGTGTATGTTCGTTACGCAGTACCAATGCACCCATGTCAACGGTTTTACCCATTGCTGATCTATATACTTTGTTTGTCATCATCATCTCCTTGCGACATGTGTATTTAACGTAGAAATTCAGCTATGTCTAAATTATAATGTAAAGCATCGATTTTATGTATGCCTAATTTATACAACACAAATGATGCTGTTGAACTGCCACGACCCACACCCCAAATAAGTCTATGCTCACGCATGAGATCTACTAGATAGCGGAGGAATTTTAATAGTTCAAACAAATCCCGTTCTTGATACAATAGTAATTCTTGGCCACATCGTTGTAATTCAGCTTCGGATTTACATAATGAAAGGATATGTGCAGCAATGTCCATTGTCTTGTATTCATCGGGCATGTGCCAATTATCTTGTTGAGCTTGATCAAACTTTGGTATAGAACAGTCTTGATCTTCAGGAAAAGTCCAAGTAAGAAACGCTGGAAATGATGACAGATATTGTGCTGCTCGCTCTAATAGGCCTGGGGTATCCACAACAACTCCAATAAGTTTGGTGGCGGAATCCTGCATCAGCTGGTCGCATAAATCAGCTTCTGAGAATATCATTTGTCCGAATTTATCTTGTTGCATCAGCTGATATCGATCTTATCATCAAAGGTTTTATCTGAATCGTTTGACTTGTATGATTCTTGCAGACGTTGTTGATACTTGCTTTGATAGCTTTCCAAAGCCATACGAATTTGATCGCATAGATATCCATTGCCCATACGCATGGCAATACCAAGTTTCTTGTGTAACTCACTTATTTTGGTGCCAAGCTCGTCTATTGTTAGCGCGTCAAGGCTGGCAATTAATGGATGTTCCATAAACGAAAACTCCTCTATGCTGTATTATAACATAGAGGAGTCATGCTGTCAATACAAATTAGCCAAATGCCACACCATTATTGCCAATACAGAACCATTTAGAACTTATATATTGTAACGTGCATCCACTTCCAAGAACACTGAATGTTATAGTCCCAGTACCTGATGCTTTCCAACCAGCATTGGTAACAGTGATAACCATATTGCCAGATGTTATAGCCACCGCAGAAAATGCCTTGATTTGTCCATTTGTACCTGCTGCCAGAGTGGCAGTTTCTGCTGCGCCGGTTGTAAAATAACTATTAGTCACTTTTAAACTTGCTGCCGCACCATTTGCAAGATCTTCACTGGAGGCAAGGAATATGGGATTGACAAAGGTAGTAAGTGGTCTATTCAAATCAAATATAGTTACTGTGGTGCCACCATCATTTGTTACAAATTCAAATTCAAATGTCCCGGTGCTGGCAAATGTTATGACCTGTCCGGAGATTCCTTCGATACCTACGGTGCCAACTGTTACCGCCGCCGGCAGGGTCATAGTATGTGCTGTGCTGGATACTGTCACTTGCACACGCACTAGCCCAGCGTAACCAGCAGCTGGAAAATTGGTAAATGCCAATATGATGCTGCCACTTGTAGTGACCGTTTGATAATGTCCAGCTGCATAGTTAATGCCAACCGACCCAGATACAGAACCTAGAGCCACTCGTGTGGCAGAAAAATCCTGTATCTGTGCATTTATCAATGGAGAACCAAGCATGTCGTTGTTTAACGTGGTGCCGGTTAGGGCTGCTTTTAATACCGCTTTGCTTTGGAGATCGTTTATTTCAGTTTCAGCATAACCAAAGTTGGTTTTGGTGTTGGTGAAATTGTCGCGAAATCCTTGGCTGTTGTTATCTTGACCAGCAATAGGATATGTACCGTCGATATTGTTGGGATTTATGGAACTTGTCATTTGTGGATCCTTAAATTATCAGTTATTTAGCATGATATCAATCACTACGCAAGTATTGTGCGTTTAGGGAATACTAAGAATCTATCAAAATCTGTAGTATTTGTATACATATCAACTGGTGCTATAAACTTCAGACTATTGCCATCAAAAACTGTGGCGGTGCCACCAACTACTTCAAGGTCAAATTCAGCACCGACTCCGGCACCTGTTATGTTGGTGCCAGATATTCCTGTGTAAGTATCTCCCAACGAGAACAAGGGAGCAAAACCAACAGCTTCAGCGGATTCAATAGTGCCCAATACGGTCACTGTGCCCACAGTTACAACAACATTATTAGCCCCATCAACACCACCCACTTGCGATCCTAATATAAGTACTTGATCACCTGTTTCGTAGCCTAAACCACCTATCAGTACGATACTACTACCATCAGCACCCGGCGATTGATAATGCAATTCTAAGTCAAATGTAGTTGCAGCAGCAGGCGGTACCCAGGCGCCATGTGTACTGTCAGCAATAGGATCCCAATGTATACTTAATAGATGGTCCAACTCATATCTATCTATTTCAAAATCTATTAAATTAAGTTTGCTGGCAAATTCTGTACGTATATTGTACGCTAACTGTCCACTCTTGCCTGGTTTAGTATATGCAATTACCCACGCCGGAGTAAATCCCAATACACGACCATTGCTCTGTTTGCTTATCATCCACAGTGGCAGGATATCACTTATTTTTCCCACGACGTCAATTACTTGATCACGCATGTTCACAAGACTGTCAGGATATACTACATCAACTTCTGTTGAATCGCCGGCATTGAGTGGATATGGTAAAGTTACTTGTTTAGATACACTGGCACCGGCATCATTAACAAGATTATCTATCACACGGCTATACACCACCTCATATATTACAGCACCGGTTGAATCTAGGGCTTGAGCAGTTTCTATGCTGCCCAGTGTGAGATAACGCCAATAATGATTTAGATTTAAACTAGAAACATATTCAGCAAATGTGGCACTGGTTAAACCAAATGCATGATCGTAAACCACATTTGTAGCACGACCAAAATTTGGATCATCGGCTCTAAATAATAAATCCGGGACCAGGATGTCTTGATTTTGTAATAACGAGCTTATTAATGCTCGATCATCGTCTGGAGGCATGGCCTGTATATAAAGATTTTCGTATGGTTCGTTGTAAGCTCTAACAACGGTAATGAAGAATGTTTTATATACACTAACATATAAATTTTGGCTATATGCATTTACAGTAAATGTATATCGAAGATCAAATGTGGTTTCGGTATTTTTACCTGCTATGGCTAATCCATTGTTAGTGACATCAAATGTGGTAGTACCAAGATCCATGGCAAATGTATTAAAGCTAACATGACCAGCAATATCACCAGATGGTAACAAGGTCAATCCTTGCGGCAATGAACTGTTACTACCTGACTTTAATTGATAGTTCAATGGCAATCCATGTGTATTTGTGGCCGCTATGTATAACAAGCTAACTGCACCATTGTTAATAGTACCGAGATCAGCAGGCATCAACCATGTAACTTGTGTATCAATGTTACCAGTCACTTCAAGGGAATAATTATATAGGGCACTTATGACATCTGGACTACCGGTTTTACGCACTCTTATTGCAAAATTATAAATTATATCTGTTAATCCAAGATCAGGAATATATCCATATAGCCAACCAGTAACTGGATCTAATTGCAGCCCGGGTAATCCAATTGACGAATCACCAGGATCAAAATAAAGTTCAAATTCAAACGCATCACCATCTAAATCCAAACCAATAAAGCGGAATGCGAAAAAATTATCACTGAATACAGTACCTATACTTCCTGTTGGAGTTGTGATAACTGGTGTACGTGTTGGTGTAACATCTGCGGTGAGGAATGTATTATCGGCAGTAAAATCTGTGGTATCTGCAACCATGTCACTACGGCTATACACATATATTGAAAAGGTTCGGACATCAGATGCCTTACCATCGTTTACTCTAAGTGTAAATTGATAATTGGTACTGGCACTCCTGGTGGAGAAATCAAATGGATATTGATCAAATGTACTACCGACATGGTCAAATCCTGCAGTCGCACCCGGAGATGCCAAAGGTTGAATGAATCCTGATATCTTACCCTTATTTGAAATAGTTAAACCAATTGGCAATTGTCCTGCAATTAAACTTACTGTGACAATATCACCTGGATCAGTATCTGTGTATGCGATTTGTAAATCAGTAACTGCCACGCCATCATAATATGTTGCTATCAATCCAGCAGGTGTAAGAAATACCGGAGGATTTTGCCCAGTCACAGTAATGGTATATGTTCGATCAGCAATACGGTCAACGATTGTATAATCATTGACTATCTTTTCTGTATATGCTCGTACTGCAAACTTACTAGTAACATCACGAGATACTTCAGCAGGAACACCTTCAAGGCTTGCAATAGCATGTGGTATACCCACTATTAATCCGGACTTTGCACATTGCATTCCGGCTGGAAGTTTTCCTGCGATGACTTCATAATACACATCACCAGCGTCGGGGTCATATGCTAATAAGGGAAGTTGGAAAAATACCCCTTCCGCAACGGTTCCTAAACTACCAGCAGGTGTGATCCAAACAGGTTGCGCCATGTTGGTTACCAGGGGGTCACACTGAATAATACACGTTTCCAGATTTCGGTAGATGCATCAAAATTTGCCACGCAAACATAAAAATAGCTAGTGTCGTATGCAATCATTCCTGCTTTATCACCAATTTTTCCAGAAGAGGAGGTTGGCGGCGTTGCTTGCACTCTACTATAAAGCTCATCAAAATTGTCATTACATTTGATGTAAGCCGTGCGTATCGGATCGCCTAAGCCATCATTGGGCGTTGTTCCTACATTGATATGTTGTTTAGCCATAGATTATAGTTCCTCTGCAGTATTTAGCAGAAGTCTACAGCATTAACCAATTGTATTGGGAGTTAACCGGGGCTAAATAGAAGTGCAGTTCGCGGTGCTTGAAACACCCAACTGCTCTAACGCTTAAAGGAGCAATCAGCATGATATTTATTGATAACAAGTACACGACATGGTATTATAGCATTATTTCACGAGCACAAGCAAGAACTCTCCCAACACAATCTGGAATCGAAAAACATCATATTATCCCAGAATCTTTTTTTGTCCATCGTACCAGAAAAGGACCGCCAGGATGGGTAAATGGCGATTCAGAAAATGCTAACAATATAGTAAAATTAACTGCACACGAACATTTTGTATGTCATTTATTACTTACAAAAATGACGGTAGGAGTAGCAAAAGCTAAAGCAGCATATGGGTTCTGGAGAATGGTAAAACAAAATAATAAGTTTCAACAAAGAACAACTGGTCGTTCTTTCGTATATGCTCGAAAATTATTTAATGAGAACAACCCATTTAAAAGAAAAGATGTGATCGACCTTGTGCGAACACGTATGATAAGCAATAATCCAATGAAGAATCCTGAAACCGTTAAAAAAGTAATTGCTGCCAATGCCGGGAAATTTATTGGTGAACTCAATCCGTTTTATGGTAAAAAACATTCTAAAAAATCAATAGATATTATTAGACAAAAAGCAACTGGTCGAAAAATGTCGGCCGCATCGCTTGAGAAACGATATGAAACTATAAGGAAAAACAATAGGCCTAGAATTTTATTAATTAAAATCTGTCCACATTGTGGATTAATTGGTAGCGGCGGCAATATGACTAGATATCACTTTGATAATTGCATTACATTGAAAAGCTAGAGCCGCAGCCGCAAGAGCCAGTAGAATCGGGGTTACTAATTATAAAACTGCTTCCAGTGATATCTTCTACAAAATTAATAGTCGAATTCTTTAAATATTCCCAACTCATTGAGTCGATCAATACAGTCACTCCGCTAAACTCTAATAAAAAATCATCATCTTCTGCGGTTTCTTCTAGCGAGAATCCTTGCTGAAAACCACTGCATCCGCCGCCTTGCACAAATACTCTGAGTTTAATTGCAGGGTTGTTTTCTTCAGCCAATATCTCTTGTATTTTTGTTATTGCACTTGGTTCGAGTGTCATTAAATTCTTTCATTACAAACATTCCAATTGATAATTTTCCAAATATCATCAAGATATTTAGATTTATTCCATTGGTATTGCAGCGAATAAGCATGTTCCCATACATCAACAAGTACACAGATATCCGTTCTTACCGCATGATTCCGTATGATTTTTATTTCACCGGTTGTGCTAAGATAGCACCAACCACTACCCTGTATAGACATCGCTTGCTCTTTAAATGCGATGCGGAAATCATCGTAAGTTTTGAACTTGCTTTCGATTAATTCCAATACTGCTCCACGTGGGCGATTTGCCCCTTTTGGTGCTTGTAGTTGTGGGAAGAATTTGTTATGTAAAAAGGATCCGGCACGGTTAAAATCTGCATCTCCTTCGCCCGCATTATAGCGTTTAGCATAGGTTTTTGCAAGATGTTCATAATGATACTCTAGGGTATCTGCTGACATCACCGGGTCTAGATCTTTAAGACCATATGGCAAAGGTGTAGTTTCAAGCTTTGCTGGATGTGTAGTTGCTTCTACTATCTGTTGGAAATTATCTAAGGTGTCCATATGAATATTTACCTACGTCGTACAATACGCCCACGGCTTAGATCATATGGGCTAAATTCTATATCAACTTCGTCACCGGCCAGAACTTTGATGTTGTTTTTTCTCATCTTGCCTGATAGATGACCAAGTACTAATTTTTCCATGTTTTCTACACGAACTCTGAACATGGCGTTTGGGAGTAATTCCTCCACAAATCCTTCTAACAACATAACATCTTCCTTACTCATTAAATATCCGCACGGTTTATAATGCTCCTTTGTTATTACTTATGTCGATATCGCCGAGATCAAAGTTTATGCTTTGCAAACGATCAAAGCGAAAACTGCGCCAAGCTTGTTTTTCCACATCAAAAACGCGCAAACTATGTGGATCAGCTGGTACTGTTTTCTTGCCCTCTACAATGGGTGCTACTGGTAATTGGTTGGGTTGTAGTGTGCATCGCATGGTACGTGCTGTGCCATCAGCTTTGGTAAAATCCAATGTGACCATCTGGCTAACCAGCAATCCATGCAGCCAAGTACGCATTAGTTCGCGATCCGGCTCTGACAATTGCTGATATCCATTGCCCGGTTGATCACGTAGTATGCGCCAAGTTTCTGTTTGTGCGAAATCCATTACCCTCTCCTCATCTTGCTTATATCTATAGCATCTTGTTGGCTAAACACAGGAACAGCATTACTCTTGTGAAGCGTGGCAATCCCAATACAGGCTGTGCCGGTATATACTTTAGTAGCGGCAGCAGATGCTGTTCCTGCTCCGGTATCCAGGCTAGGAATCCGTGGATCAGTTGCACCACGATAATTCAAAGGAGGGGGCATCCAAGTTTTCGCTGCCAGGCCTTTAATACGTTTCTTTTCATCGGCCACGCCATGTGTGCGTTTAATCTCCGCCCAACGTTCTTTAGAATCTCTTGATTCTCTGGCCACATCAGCATTGCGAAATTTCGCCTTGCCCTTGCGTTTACCTGTTGTGCTAAGCCAGGGACCCACCATGTGCATTGTCATTGTAATTTCTCTTAGATCGTTAATTTAACATACATTATACAATATAATGGTATTTGTTGTCAACTAAGATTATATCAATTTTGCAAATTCAGAAAAGGTTACTTTAAAGTCTTCACCACGTATGATATCTAAATTTTCGGTAATTTCTAAAAACTGATCCCAATATTCAAGTTCAGCCGGTTGTTTCATTACCGAAATTAACTCTTTGAAATCCTCTGCATCTCCAAGTTTTTGTATAACTGCTGCCTTGACATGATCGGGCATGTTTTTAATATACAAATGGTCAGGTTTTATTAATAAATTCCAAAATGGTATTTGTGGTAATATCTTGGTTATTGCATCTTTAAGTTCGGGTAAATGATAAACATTTAATATGCTTACTGTGCTAATTGCATCTATCCAAAATTTTGTATTATGCTGAGTGAAGAACGATTTGGCACTCTGTATATTATCAATTACTTCATCATAGTTTAGCCCATGGCGTTGGTAGCTAAATTTATCAGCAATGCCATCCAGGGATACTCCTAGTTCTACACATTTAAATTCTTTAACAAATGGCATTTTTTCTGGAATGTTTATACTACCATTTGTATTAAAGTATAAGGTTATATTTTTAGCAAGGTCGAGATCAACTATTCGTCTTAATAATACTTCTACCTTTTTATTGTATGTTGGTTCACCACCAAATAATTCTAATCTAACTAAATTTGCAGATAGTTGTACAATTTCATCTAGTTGAGTATCATCCCAATTGAGTTCTTTTTGAGAGATGCTGTAATAATTCTTTCCGGTTAGTTCTTGTAGTTTTTTTGCATCAGCAGCCCATCTACTGCTGTCACCAGGATGACAGATACGACATTTAGCATTGCATATATTTCCATTCTTTATCGTCAGAACCAATGGGCCAACTAGATAATTGTTGTTTGCAATACGTTGTTCGATCACAGCAGGAGTTGCAAATTCATAATCACTTGTATGGGCAACAGGATCAAACAATCGTAATCTTAAGCTTTTCTTTCCATTTGATTCTTCATTCCAACATCTATAACACATATCGGGTTTTTTGTTTTTAAGGAAATCTTCCCGTAATTCTTCTAACTTATTCCCAGTCCATTGTTGGATTATACTGGAGGAATCACCGGGCCATGTGGTCCCACCTAAATAAGGGCATGGACTACATGATCCACTTGGATGTGTTGTATGCTGTACAAATGGTGCTATGCAAAAATTCTCTGGTAATTTCATACTAAGCAAGTACTTGGATGACTCATACCGCTCCTGGTACAAGATGCTGATGAATCATCAGCTCGTCAATCCTGGCCTGTTTTCTGTTTAGTTCGGCCTGTACGCGTTCTTTTTCTTCGTTTTCTAGACGATATGCCTCATGCTCGATCTCATATCTCTCCTGCAAAGATTTAATTTTGTCAGAAAGTATATCGTAGTCTAGTTTTGCAACAACTAAACAATATGCTGTCTTCTTTTGCCCACCATCGAGGTATTGGGTCATTTCCCAAACTTTTGGCGTATCACCGGTAAGCCCCATGATTGCCTCCCTTATTCGGTGGTCCACCAAATCCTTCATCAATCCAGGAGGCACTACAAATAGCACAGGAAAAATTACTCATCCCTGTCTGTCCATAAGGTCCTGTGTATATCAGAAAACATCATACCCCCGATAAAAAATAACACAAACGGAATAATCCAAAGCGGAACTGTTATAATAACCAGTACCGTAATAATCCCTCGGACATACCGGTTTTTAATTTGTCTCATCATTTTCATCATTTCACTTGCTCCTCAATATTCTTAATACAATCTCTAACAGATAAAGTTGTTTCTCCGAGAGCAGTAAGACGATCTGCTGCGTCCTTGAGTTCGTGTAGCAGCCATTTGTTCTGCCCCCGCAGGAGGTCGATTTCGGCGGCTGCTTCTTCTAGCAAATCTGCTATACGGTCAGCGGCACCTTCTTGTACACTTTTACGTGAACCAATCTGCCTACGTATTTCTGCTCGCTTACGCAAACGATATACTAAGCTCTGTTCTGCTACAGGTAAATCAGTATCGTCAATCATATTTCCTTTCCCCCATTCCTAATGCCGCTTCGATGTTGGCGTCATCGTATGAATTGCAAACACCTATGGCTGCGTCGATTTGGTCGTCATCAAATGAAGTGCAAACATCATCATCTATATACCCTATAAATAAATTATCTTTTGCCCATTGATACCGTTCCGCATCTTTCTGATATTCCTTCAACTGCTCCCGCAGGGCGGCGATCCGGAGTTCGAGTTCTTTGGCTACACTGGCATGGACAACCATATTGCCAAGGTCAGCATCCCACGTTGCAGCATCCGTTATTGGTGTATCGCTCATTTCTCATCACCTGTATTTTTACTATACAAGTATTATAGCAAAATCGGGATTATTGGTCAACTGGATCTTAATCCAATTGTAGCACGATATAGATACTGCTAGCCATGCTATATTGAAGCAAAAATGCAACCTATTGATTTCATTGAGGTTTTCTCCAGATGTGAAAAACTGCCGGGCACGGTAAGTCATTGATTTTAAAGAGATTATCTAAACAGCACTAGGGCCATTAACACCGCTTGTATCATAAACCCTACCCCAATTGTGACTATATTAAGATTGTCACGCAATACCACAGCTCGACCAAACATCAATACAAGCCCGGCCCATGCAAACAATACCACATCAAGATTGGGGGTGCGATCACTTAGCCCAGTCAGCAGTGCAAACAAGCTGGGAATGGTAGCACAATGTATCACTATTATTGCTAACCACCCCAAGGTATCTGCTGATATTTTGCTGAGTTTTTCACTGAGAAAACTGCGGGTAAAACTTGTTATATCATTTATTGATTTCATACTCGTTCTCCGTAAAAAATGTGCCTACCAATTTTCTCAATACGAGGTTTACCCCAGTTTGGAGAAATATAGTCCGCATGATAAAATAATGCGGATTTGAGCCCGGGTAATCGAAATCCCTCAAGCAGCACTTTCTTAGCCACCTCAGCACTTTCATCCCATAGCGGTTTATGTATAGCTCTTGTACGATGTGTGTTTTCACAAAACCATGAAAATTGACAGACCACCTTTTCATAAAATACATTCTTTTGATATACTACACCACAGATCGAATCAGCAAACTTTCCCGACTCCACACGGTTTATGGTCACCTGTGCAACTCCCACCTTACCTTCAAACGGCTCTTGGGCAGCTTCCCAATAAATGTTACGTGTAAGACAATCAAGTTCTCTTGTTCTAACTTCGGCAGTTGTGTATTTATTTTGCCAGGCGTTATCTACTGTTTTGAGTTTGTTAAGTTTGTTATTGGTTACGGTAAACACAGCAACTATTACCAAGCTGAGCCCTACGGTATACAGCACAAACTTGGCCACTTTATACCACATACTTTCAAAAATATTAATGTCAATTGCTTGAATCATTATTTCTCCTTTTCAACCAATACGTGGTTGTTTCGCGGTTACCATAATGGCAAAACATTGGCAAACTAGATAGAGCGGTAGGTAAACCCTCGGGCCTCTTTGGCACACTACTCTGCTGCAGGATCTAAACACAGTATATTGATACTGACCCTGCGCCGTCTAGTTGTCAACGAAGAGACCTTCCGAGGATCTCTTTCGAACAGCTTGCAAGATCGACTACCCTGCAAACTGCAATGATTACCACATGCGTTACTGATTGGTGTGGATTCCAATTTATTGCAGTGTCCTTGTTATATTACACTACTATTATATAGCATAGTACAAGATAAAGTCAAACATTATGGCGGAATTATCTACGATTTTGGTGCTTTTTTCTTTAAAAGGGCCCATACCTGTTGTTTTTCTAAGATCTCTTTTTCTAAGAGCCGATACTGCTCACCGAGACAACGTAATGATTCCCATTCCTCCTCAAGAGCAACATTGGGTGTTAACAGATTCAATCTATCCTGTATACCACGAAGTGTTTCATTTAAACTGGCCCCATTTATTTTAATGTCTGCATCGGGTCCTTGTAATTTTACCACGTTCGATGCGTTTTCATCAATCCATATTGGATTGCTATTCCACTTATGAGTACCACTAATGGCATTATCAATCCAGGACGTTGTACCACTACCATCTGTAAGCCGCACCGTTGAACCATTAGGCACCGTTTGATTTGGTAGTGTATAAGTTGTTCCAGTAGTTACAGTGGTGAAGCTTTTGCTGATATCCCAGGGATTTTCTTTTGAATTTTCCATGTTCCATTTCCTAAATCTGTCCATTCCATAATATCACCCTCAACCCATCCCATACGTTCGCATAACTCTGTACCGAGATCCAACAACAGTTCTTCAGGATGGTCGGGATCTGCTACTACACTTCTGATACAGGAGAATGGTTCTTTATCGGGATTCATATACGCCTCGTTAGATTATTCGAACTGCTACTTCTTGATGATCGCTTGCATAGCCAATATATTCATACCTGACGCCATATATTTTACAATGTTCTTGCCAAGCTCGATATTCATGTTTTTTCCAAGTGGGATGATTCCAATATTCATTAAACAAAATTATAGTGCCCGGAACAATCTGGCTACCAAATACATCCAACACAGTTCGTGTACTAGAATATAAATCAGCATCCAGATGCAATAACACAATGGGATCTTTATGCGTTGCCGCAAAAGTTTGGGCAGTATATTCTGCAATACCCGATGAGTCTTGCGGAGGTCTGGCACCAAACCAACCCGGTACTAGTCTACAGTTTCGGCTTACTTCGGGAAGTTGTTGTGCAAAATGTCCTGCAGGTAGATCATTAAATTGTTCTGATAATCCTTGCCAACTATCAAATCCATATATAGTTTGATTTGGCAACCAATATGCAAATTGATTTAATGTGCGACCAGTTGCTGTGCCAAATTCAAGTATCAAGCCATTTTTTAATAATGTAGTATCTAGTTGAGTAGTAGTTACCCAATGATATAAATCATAATCAGTTACACAATCCTTAAGATCCTCGAGATCATGCTCTTGCATATAACGCCAAGTGTCCTGAGTGGCTAATTCTTTACCCATGCGTTTGATATTTTTTACGTCGGTATTATATCCCAAACCTTTGAGTAGTTCGGAATTTTCTCCGTAACGTTGACGTTGCAGCTCGATATCAAGACTGCGATGTTCTTTGTTCATATACGTCGGGTGCATTCAAAACTGTCAGTTCCGATACGGAATGTATTTGAGTACCTACAGTCTTGGGAGATCTCTTGTCGTTCTACTTGCACACCAGTAAGATAACCTACATACACACATGATATAATCAATAGGATTGTTGGGGCGACACTCTTAAACCATGCTGTTGTGGCTTCAATTTCATTTGGTAATAGCATTTATAATTTTCCTTTTCGAGTTCAATAATAATGATTTCATTGCATAGTATGTCCAACTGTTTCATTTCCAAGAATCGTCACACGATCTTTTAACTCAGAGATCGATTCGATTATGCGATCATAATCATCTTCGGATAAGGCAGTACGATACAAAGTCAATGCTTGGGACAACATTACCGCGGCCACAGCAAGTACCTCATTGGTATCTACCGCATCAAGTGTAACATTCCAATACCGGTCATATAACAAACTCATATCGTCTGCCATTATTGCCTCCTTATTTTGCTGCGGTTAAAGCTTCTTTTTCTGCGGTGATTTCCTTACGGCGTTCCTTGATAGCTTTGCTCATCTCTTGCAGCGATTTACGAGCACGAGCAGCGGCGGCTTTAACACCCTTGGTGGTAAACTTTTCATTCTCTGCTACATAGTTATCAAATGCGTTTTTTAGTGTTTCGTGGTTTGTCATGTTGTTTCTCCTTTTTTATGACTACTTCTATCCTGTCAGCAATGGCTTGAGCCAATAGCTTGGGATAATTGCCGGCATCGCTTTCTATCACACGATATGATCTATCATCTAGCCAATCCATCATACGTGTATCTTTTTCAATATTTGGGTCGGATTCGGCACTTCCACTTGCCACCACTGCATCGTGTAAGGTGTATTCTAATAACTCACCTTCACCAGGCAATGGATGACTTGTCATGATTTATTATAACGTGTTAGCTGCATGATGTCAACAACAATATTGCCTAATGTACAGTTGCATCGTCGGGAATCCCTAGTTGAACCAGGGCTTGTTTGGATAAATCATCTACATATTTTTTAAAATTGCTATCCAATGTGACTACAGAATTATCGAACTTTGCAGCTTCGGCATCAGACATTCCCATTATACGTATCAATCCACCGAGATGGATTTCTGTATAGCCTAGATCAAACAATGCCATCATGGTATGTGCCATGGCTATTTTTACTTCCAATTCAATGTCGGTATTTTCCATATGATACGAAACATGCTCGGTAGTTTTCTTAACCATGATATACTACTTATTGCTTGTAAAAAGCAAGCCAAATAAAAAGCGGCACTTAGCCGCCTTTTATCATTGCCATCGAGCTTAGGCTTCGGTAGGTGCAACGACCTTGGTGGTCTTGGCTGTAACCTTAACCCCCACAACCTTGATCTCACCTTTCTTGGCCAGCTTGGTCTTCTCAGCCAACTTGGTGGACACTGCGAAACTCGCATCACCAGTTACACCCAATTCCTGCAGATGCTGCAAAGCTTGCATCTTGGTCATTGCATGGGGCAGCTCAACCAAGTTGATATCCGTACAGTTGTTCTTGGCCAGGATCTTGATACGAGCCACCAGGTCATTTGCAAAACGTACTTTGGTGTTGCCATTCAAAGTTGCGGTACCAGCTACAGTAAAAGTTTTTTCAGTTGCCATGATGTATTACCTTTGTAAAGTTAAAAAATTAAAATGCTGTTATTTGCAGTACATCAACAGTATAGCAAATTCGGTATTGGTTGTCAACCTTATTTGTTACTTTTGATACACTTGTTTTCCCAAAAGCTGACATTTGGTTATTTTGTCAGCTTCTGAGCTTGTTGCTTGACTTGAGCCACGCCCGAATCCAGCACTTGGGCCATACCACCAAACCCAATTGATGCTACCACTATTCCAACTACCACACCTATGATAAAGTTCATCATTTGTTTTTCAACCATTCTCCGGCTTTATTTAGATCCTGCCCCATACCGGCCACTGTTCCACCTATTGTGCCACATGCAGAAAGCAAAGCGACCAACACAATTGCAATACAGACTTTCATTTCATCATCTCCTTGATATAATTAATTGTCATAATCGATAGGTTTTAGAGCTCTTTTTGGCCTAGGTGGTTCCGCTATGTTCATTCTGCCATCTTCTGGATATGCTATCATCTGCCATACAGTGCCACAACCTGACAGCATAGTGATCATTAGCAGTATGACAATGTTTTTCATGCTACCTCCGCAGTAAATTTAACACGGGTCTCGCCTGTCTTAATAAATTTAACACGGGTGAGTTGGGTATTGCCATCGCGATGCGCTTTAACTGTGCCTGACACTTTACCAAATGTACCGGGCGGCAGTTGCTCACGATACGAAAAAAACATGGATCGATTTTCATCATCAATTGCAGTAACATAATAGGTGTTATATTGGGCACTGTAGTTTGTTTTCAGCACCTCAATATTCGATGTTACCTTAGTACCTACGTTGCCCAGGTAGTCTCCGGTGGCAGCACGTACACGTTCCTGTACCTGTTCACGTGCCAAGCCCCGCTGCCAGCTATTTGGCAAACATGGGATTACAGCCAGTTGATAACTATTATAACCGGTGTCAAATTCTTCCAATTCGCACACTTGCATCACAGCCTTGTCAAAGTCGGTTGCTTTGTTTTTCAAGGCCCGCACCAGGAGATCGCCTTGTAACCATTTGCGGCAATTCGCGCCCATGACATGATCATGCTCGAACATCTCTTCCGGGGCAGCCAAGAACTTTGCCATAAGTTCGCGATTAGGTTCTAGTGACTGCCCAAGGCCTGATGGTCCTGGGCTCTTTATATATGCTCCATTCACACGATGTGCCGCACAAGCCGCCGCCCACACATCAGCAGCCGAATAGCGTTCGCCTGTGGGTTTCTTCACAGCCGGTTGGCTCCGGGCAGTACGGGGTGACATCGTGTAATATGAATACATATCTGCTCCTGTTTGTTCACTATGCAAGTATTATAGCAGTTCGGGTATTATTGGTCAACCGAAACTTAATCTGCCCTTGAACTCATGTATGCAGTGATGCCATGTGACTTGAGAACATCGGCGTAGGCTTGTGCGCCTGTTTCCTTGATGTCCATGCTTTGCGTGAAGCTACCACCAGGATTCCAAAGTTGAAGTCCGCCACCATATGCAGGCTTAAAGCCCACTGCCTTCAACGCACGACCCAATTTGGTTGATGCCTTTTCTCTCACATGTACCCAGGCAAAACCGCAGTAGCCTGGCTCACCGTGCTGAGCACGAAAGTCTGCTTCTGCCTTTTTAGCGGCAGAAACTGCGGTATTATGAATAGATTCGATGTTATCTAGTGCAATCATTTTCAACTCCTTGTTAGTTACTATGCAAGTATTATAGCAGTTCGGGTATTATTGGTCAACCGAATCAATCCTGTTTATAATCAATGACTTACAGGTGTGCTAAGTCTTTGATTTGACAGTGTTTAGTCACTCACAGCCGTGTTATATCCGGATACGTAACCTGCGTCGTGACCAGCTTGATACCCATCATCGTTGTTATCTGCAATCCAAAACTCAAATTCCGCTTGAGTGATCGTACCATCCTTGACACCGTTAAATACTTGTCCAACGCACAATATACGCAATGCATCTTTTTGGGACTGTTCCATTACATACTCCTTGTTTGTGTAGGTGTTAATTATACTGCCAAACGGCACTGGTGTCAACCCCGGGCTGTGGCCAACTCAGTGAAGTCTTTAACAAGAAAGTTATCAAACCCGCCATTGTAGTAGTCATTGGCTTGATTCCAGCGGATCCGCAGTTTCTCCTTAGAACCACCAGATTTCCCATAGCACTGTTCTCTCAGACCATACCACCGACTGAAAGGAATGTACATAAAGTCTAATGATCCTTTGAATGGATTGTAGATCGTGATCCGCAGACTGCCGATCTTGTTCTCAACACTGCTAACAACCGCTGTCTTGGATTTGCCATCGGGGATCACAGTAACAGTCTTTGAATCACTGTTCCACGCATCATTGAAGTCATATCCATCAGCGTCAACGAAGTCATAGCCACCAACATCAGCCAGACTTTCCTCTATCAGTCTCTCAACATTGAAGATCTCTGAATGCTTCATGCCGTAGCTCTGTAGTTCTTTACTCTTACGGAACTCTGGATGATAGATGCAGATTACATCCCTCATTAACACTAGACTCTTTGACATGGTTCACTCCTCACATCGACCAATACGTTTCTGAAGACACATCGCAGCACAGCGGAGTATTCACGCTTTGTGTCACCATCTTGCCCGACATCAAGTTACGTACCTGCACAGTTTTTTCGATCTTGCGAAACTCAGCTACCGACAGGATATCAAAAAATATCGGATGTACCTTGCCCTGTTTACGGAGCCGAGTAAACCCTGCCTGCGCAGCCGCCGGGGTTTTGTACATCGCGTCCTGCCAGTAACCGTTACGCATAATGCGCACAATTTTGGTATTTACTTTTTCGAAAATTACGTAGCTCATTTCAGGTACTCCTTGTTATTTACTATACAAGTATTATAGCAGTTCGGGTATTATTGGTCAACCGAATCAATCTTGTTTAGAATCAATGACTTAGCACCTCTGTAAGTTGTTGATTTAACAGTGTTATTTAACATGATGATTTTCCATGGCCAATACAGCCGGATACATCAATATTGCTGCCGGTTGACCAAGCAGGGCCAATACCCGAACTTGCTCAGCAGGTAATGCCAGCAATGCCCCGGCGTGATCCCAAGCGATAAGGGCAAGTATCGCCTCCAACGCCGCATTACTCGCCGCATCCCTCGCCGCATCCC
>Ga0114962_10000305_pt1 | contig 42817 bp, 35 predicted proteins | sample C_130820_MF_Meta_FD_87017 | JGI IMG/M metagenome (GOLD analysis project Ga0114962, IMG submission 87017) | Freshwater microbial communities from Lake Croche, Canada to study carbon cycling - C_130820_MF_MetaG | ecosystem: Environmental > Aquatic > Freshwater > Lake | place: Lake Croche, Canada...
CTGGTGACCGTGTGGCCGATGGTCTGCGCCGTAGGGCTGTCGAGTTTGGTTACCGGACACCTTGACTTTAGCTTCATGCGTGACCGCTTCGGACTGATGTACGTGTTTTTCGCGTTGTTGGGATGGGGTTGGCAGGCTTTGTGTGACAGGCGATCGTTCTGTATCTCGTCAGTGGGTGAGACGATGTGAGGCGCAGGAGAAGCAAGCTCATACAAGCATTGATTTTTCATAGATAGTTGTGCCGTCTTTTTTTCCGATCAAACATCCAGCATTCAAAATCCAAAATCTCTAAGCTCCTTATGCGTTGGTTTACATGCACTCCAGTTGCCTTCGGCGGCGGCGCAGATTTTTTCGCGCGCGACAGCGGCTTGTTGTGCCGGGGATTGCAGGCGTTAGGGATCGACAGCCGGGCGGTGATGCCTGGGCAAGAGCAGGCGGAGGATCAGGCGGACTTGATCCGCACGGATTTCTCAAACCTTGAATCTGCGGACTGGTGGCGCGCCCAACACCTCGATGGGGTGGTGTTGTATGCGTGGGGGAGCCCGCAGTTTCGCAAGGTGGCCGCAGCGATCCGCGCTGCCGGGATTTTTTTAGTTCTCAATCAAGACAACGGTGGGCTGGTGAGTCCGCGTGCCGCTTGCCGGGATTGGCTGCGGGAGCAGTGGATTCTAACCGGCCATGGGCGTGGGATCGTGGCGAGGCTGCGGTTTCTAACACTCGTGCTGCGTGGCTTGAGCATCGGGCTGCTGCGAACCGACCCGCTGCGGGCGGCGCATTTGAAGCAAGGGCACGTGATTGCCTGTGTTTCGCCCATTGCGGCGCAACACTATCGGAAACTCTGCGGCCTCTATGGCGGGGCGGATTTGGCGAGTCGGGTGGTGGTGCTGCCACATGCGGTGGAGCCGCATTTCCGTTATTTTAACGAGCGGAAACGCCGGCAAGTGGTTTGTGTGGGAATGTGGCCGAGAATCGTGCAGAAACGCCCGTGGCTGTTAATGGAAGTCATGGGCGCCTTGGTCGCAGCCGACGAGCGGGTAGTGGTGGTCATCGCTGGTCCTAACACTCCTGAATTAGAGGCCTGGCAGCATTCGCTCGACGCCAGCCAACGGGAGCGCGTGCAACTGCGTGGCAGGGTGGAGCGGGAAGAACTTGCGGTGATTTTGCGGGAGTCTGAGGTGTTCTACAGTCCATCCGCATTCGAGAGTTTCGGCATCGCCGCTGCCGAGGCGTTGTGCTCCGGATGTTCGGTGGTAGCGGGACGCTCGGTGTCGATGGCAAGCTTCGAGTGGTTTGTGGCGGAGAACTCAGGGACGCTGGCAGCGGTCGATAATGCGGTGGGGCACTTGTGGGCGCTGCAACGGGAGCTGGGTTGTTGGGAGCAAGGCTTGCGCCACCCGGCGCAAATCGCCGCGCTCTGGAGCGAACGGCTGCATGCGGATCGGGTGGCGGCACAAGTTTTGATTTTGCAAGAGGCATTCACTGCCAATCCGCGGAGGGAAGAGGGATTTTGAATGTTTGATTTCCCCTCTCAGAAGCGGAGCCGCAAAGAAGACTCAAGACGGCAAGACCCAAGACGCAAGCCCCGAACCCGGGGCGAGTATGGAGCAGGCAGTAACTTAAAGTTTAGTGAGGCGGTGCCTCAGACCAGGTGAGAGGTGTAGAGAATTAATGATTGATGATTGATGATTGATGATTGATGATTGATGATTGATGATTGATGATTGATGATTGATGATTGATGATTGATGATTGATGATTGATGATGTGAGCTTGGGCACGTGCGTCCGCACTCGCCAAGCGCACTTCAAAAATCCAAATTCAACAATCATCAATCGTCAATCAATCCTGTTTTGAAGAACTTGGCTCATTCGCAATGACTTTGGGCTCTCAAGGCCCCTGGGACACGGCAGGGCAAAAGCAAAAAATAGGTGGTTGATAACTCTTTGAAAATGAACGTTTTAGTTTAATTTACTCAGGAGAGAAGAGCCGATGTAGAAGCGCTGCGCTCTCTTATCTTGGGTCTTGGGTCTTGCAGTCTTGCGTCTTCTGCTGTCACCCATTCCACTGTGCGCCCCTTTACGGCTCTGCGGTAAATCTGCAAGTTGCTCGGGAGCTTTCTGTTTTTTCCCATGGACTTTACCATTATTACCCCCAGCCTGAACTACGGGCGCTTTTTGGTAGACTGTCTGCACAGTGTGTCGGAGCAGGCGGGAGTGACGTATGAGCATCTGGTGATGGATGGAGGTTCGAGCGATGAGAGCGCGGAAGTGGCGGCGGGTTTCGCGCATGTGCAATGGCTGCAAGCCGCCGATAAAGGCATGTCCGCTGCCATCAACAAGGGCTTTGCACGGGCTGGTGGGGACTGGGTGATGTGGTTGAATGCGGATGACCGGCTCAAGCCGGGGGGGCTGGCGGCCATGTTAGAAACGTTGAACAAGTCCGCGGCGGATGTGGTTTATGGCGATTGGAACTTTGTGAATGAGGCCGGTGAGTTCCAACGCCGGGTGCGCTCACGGCGATGGTCGGCATTCGTGCATATCCATCATCATTGTTATGTCGGTTCTACGGCGGCGTTTTACCGGCGGACGGCGGTGATCGATCAAGGGTATCGGTTGCGGGAGGATTTCCGCTATGTGATGGACGGCGAGTTCTATGCGCGCTTGGCGGCGGCGGGGAAGGTTTTCCAGTACGTGCCGCTGGTGGTGGCAGATTTCCGCTTGCATGGGGCGAATGCGTCACAGCGCCACTTGGGGAAAACCCGGGACATGGAGGTGATTCTTGCCGCAGAGCGTCAGCATGTCGAGTCACGGGCGATCCGGCGTGCGTACGGTGTCACCTTGTTTAACGATCCCTATTTGACCGGAGTGGTGGACGGGGTGTTGTGGATGGTGGCGAAGGGGTGGAAGAGGGTGCTTCGGTGTTTCGGTACTTCGGTGTTTCGGTGAGAGAGAAAGAACCCGTCGCTACGCACCGAGCTTTCGCTCTTCTCTTACTGAAACACCGAAACACCGAAACACCGAAACACCGCGCCGCACAGCGGCAGCGGCAGCGGCAGCGGCAGCGGCAGCGGCCACCTAACCACTGGGATAGTAAGGCAGAAAGAAGCATCGCATGAATAAAGTCAATAGCGTTCGAGAACTGGAGGTTTATCATGCAGCGTTCGCGCTCCAACAGGAGATATTTGCATGCTCAAGGAGCTTTCCAAAAGCAGAGACCTATTCGCTGACAGATCAAATTCGCCGATCTTCACGCTCGGTGGGGGCGAACCTCAGCGAGGCGTGGGCCAAGCGGCGCTATCCGGCACATTTTCTTTCCAAACTGACAGATGCGGATGGTGAGCTACAGGAAACGCTCCATTGGCTGGCATCTGCGGAAGCATGCAAATATATCACAGTGGATCAGTCGGCCGTTTTGCAGGATCAAGCGACCAGCATTGGACGACAGCTCGGGGCGATGATTAATAGACATGAGACTTTCTGCTATTGAAGTCTGGCCGCGGCCACCGAACCCCATGACTCCAAGCCTAAAAATAGCCGCCGTCTTTGCCACGATGAACCGAGCCGCGACCGCGGTAGCCTGCGTGCGGGCATTGGCGGCGCAGACGCGTCCGCCGGACTGGGTGGTGGTGGCGGACAATGTGTCGGAGGATGGCACAGCGGAATTGTTGGAGGCTCTGGCGGATTTGCCGTTCTGGTTGCGTGTCCACCGGATGCGGGAGAACCGCGGCAACGCCGGCGGGGTGGAGGAGGCGATGGAATTGGCATTTGGCCTAGGGGCCGACGCGGTGTGGATTTTGGACGATGACTCATGGCCGCGGCCCGGGGCACTGGTGGCATTGCTGGAAAAGCCGTGGGATGGGCAGGTGGTGCGCCATGCGTTGCAGATCGATCCGCGCACCGGGCGGTTCACCTGGCCTTTGCAGGTGGACGACGGGAAAGGCGGGTGGCGATTGATAGATTCGTTGGCTGAGATGCCTGAGGGAGAGAATGTGTGGAGCCGGATCATCTGGACGGGGGCCTTGCTGCCGCGCGAGGTGCGGGCGAAGGTCGGGCCGGTGAATGGCGAGCTATTTATTCGCGGCGAGGACGAGGAATATCCCTGGCGCATCGAGCAAGCGGGTTTTCGCCAACAAGCCGTACGCGCTGCGCTGCTGGATCATCCCGGGCCAGCCAAGCTCATTCACTGGCGAATTTTCGGCAAGAGCTTGTTTTTCGAGGCCGGCTTGGCGGATTGGAAGCTCTATTACAAAGTGCGTAATATGGTTTGGCTGAAACGCCAGCAAGCAGGTGATCTGCGGGCCATCAGCATGGCTGCCGCTTATGGGTTGGCAGCCACTATCATTGACGGGCCATCGCGGTTGCCATTGCTGTGGCGGGCGATCGGCGATGGCTGGCAGGGGCGACTGGGAAAAATGGGGCTTGCGCAATTCTGATTTATGGCATTGCCTTGTCTAGGAGAAGGACGTTGGTCTCGGCATTCGATATCGTTATGACACATAGTCGCAAGCAATCATTCATTACCCAGGCGTTTCAGTTCGCGGATGCCTTGCTGGTGTGGGTGGCGTTTTTGGTCGGGTCTGGGTTGCGCGACGTGGTGCGCTATCTGCTGGACATGGGCATCGTCGATGAGTCTGTGCTGGCCTCGATGAACTGGATTCTATATCTCTGTGTGCCATTTATCCCATTGCTACTCGATCGGTTTGGATTCTATGAGCGCATGCGCCAGAAGACAACGAGGACCTCGGTGCAGCAGCTGTTGCGAGTGCTGGTGGTGATCATTTTGTTTATCGGGGCCATTGCGGTGTTTGCCAAGTGGGTGGATGCTCGCCGCTTGATTTTGGGCATCGGACTGATTTTTGTATTTGTATTGTTGCTGCTGCGGGATCGGATGACGACCCTTTGGTTGAAGAGGCGCGGGTGCAATGCCGCGGCGAGGGAACGGGTGGTCATCGCAGGCTCAGGCCAGGAAATTGACGAATTTTTGAGCCAGCTGGATCCGGAGATCACGGCCGATTGGAATATTGTGGAACGCTTTGATTTGCGTTTGCGGGGGGTTGATGAATTGTTCGACCTGCTCAAGGATCAAGCGGTGGGGCGGGTCTTGTTTTCGGCGAAGCACACCGAGTTTGAGAAGGTGGCCAAGGCCGTGGAAGCCTGCGAGTTGCAAGGCGTGGAAGCCTGGATTGCCGCGTCGTTTATTCGGGCGCAGATCGCCCGGCCGGAATTCGACATGGTGGGAACCAAGCCGATGCTGGTGCTGCGCTCGACGCCAGAGCTATCCTGGGAAGTGATGTTTAAGGCCGTGTTTGACCGGGTGGCTGCGGTGCTGGTGATTCTGGCGAGCTCGCCGCTGTGGCTGCTGGCGTACATTGGCGTGCGGGTGACGAGCCCGGGTGCGCCGGTGTTTTTCTCGCAAATGCGGGCGGGCCGCTATGGCAAGCCATTCCGGATGTGGAAATTTCGCACAATGGTGCCCAACGCGGAAGAGTTACTGGAAAAAATCAAAGCGGAGCATGGCAATGGGATGGACGGCCCGGTATTCAAGTTGGACCATGATCCACGGGTGTTTCGCTTCGGTGCTTGGTTGCGCAGCCGCAGCATCGATGAATTGCCACAATTGCTCAACGTGGTGCTTGGCGACATGAGTTTGGTTGGGCCGCGGCCATTGCCGTTGTACGAGGTAGCGGCTTTCAGTAAGATGGCACACCGGCGGCGCTTGAGCGTCAAGCCGGGGATCACTTGTGAGTGGCAGGCCGGCGGGCGCAATGCCATCACTAGCTTTGAGCAGTGGGTCGAACTCGACCTGCACTACATCGATCATTGGTCGTTGTGGTTAGATTTTATCATCCTGCTCAAAACCATTCCCGCGGTTTTCTTCTGCAAGGGCGCGAAGTAACCTTGGTGCAGGTCGCGGCGTTTGTTCTATCTGTATGTCCGCCCAATAATCACCGCGCATGAGATGTATTGTAGTGGCGCTCTGTGAGCGCCGATGTGCATGAGATGGCGCTTGGAGTGCGGCAGCTTGCTGCCGCCAGGCCAAGCCAGCTTGCTGGCGAGTGTCGGCGTGCGGCGGTTCATTGGCGGTGCATGAGCAGCGGCGGTCATAGACGCGCCGCTATCAATGCGGCCAGATATTCTGGCACGGCTCCCGCCGGTTATTGTTTAGATTTCCGATTATGACAATTATAGCGGCAATTTTTCTGATGGTGTCGATGTGGCTGGCGGTGCTGCTAGGGCCGGTATTGAACGCGTGGCAATGGGGCCCCTCATTGTTGGCGCTGGGGGTGGCGGTGGTGGCGGCGCTAGCGGCGATTTGGCGGCGTGGCCTGGGTGGGACAGGTGGCTGGATGATGGCCGTGGGGACCTTGGTTTTGGTTTGGTTCGGAGGGCGGGCCTGGGGTTCGCCGGTGGCTGAGTATGGGATGGCCGACGGGTTGTTGCTGGCAGCGGTGGCGGGATGCTTTTTGGTGGTGGGGGCTATTCAGGAACAGCGTGCGGCGCAACGGGTGTTGATGTGGGGACTGGCATCGTTGGTGCTGGCGAGTGCGGTGGTGGTGTTTCGGCAAGTGGTCGAACCGGAGTTTACTCCGGGTTTTGTGGCTCGCTTCGCCTTGCCCTCGGGATTTTTCGGCCACTACAACGAAGGCGCAAATTTTCTCATCGGTGCCTCGTGTGTGGTGGGCGGCGCCGCATTGGCCGGTCGCTATCACAAGCTTGAACGCTGGCTATGGGGCATGATTGCGGTGGCCGGAATCACGGCGGTTTACTTTACCCGCTCGCGTGGCGGGATTTGTGGGGCCGCCTGCGGCTTGGGGGTGTTTGCGCTGATGGCTTTGATTATCGGCAAGCACCAGGGGGCGCGGTGGTTTGCACCCGGGATAGTGGCCGTGCCGCTCATCGGCTTGGTGGTGGCGGGGTTTTTGTTCAAGGGTTGGAGCGATGCCCAGATGGTTAGAAATCAGCAGGCCGGCATCGATCGGATGATGGATAATTCCATCCGGCTCAATCTGGTGGGTATCGCCGTGTCATGCGTCAGCTTGCATCCGTGGACAGGTGGGGGGAGTCGCAGCTTCAGTTGGGAATGCAACCGGTTTTGGGATATGGACATGTACGGTGCGGGTAGCGCCCGACCCGAGCAGGTGCATAATGAAATCATGCAGACGGCGGCGGATTACGGGCTTGTCGGCGCTGGATTGTTAAGCGGGTTCATTGGGGCCATGGTGGTGCTGGCGGTGATCCGTGCGGTGTTTCCGGAGGCCACTAACAAGCAATCAAACTCTGATGGGTGGCGGCTTGGCGGCTTGGCTGGCCTCGTCGGCATGTTGATCGAATCAAACTTTAGTTTCGTGTTCCACTTGCTGCCCGCAGCTTTGTTGTTAGGATTGTGTCTTGGTGGTGTAGCGCAGTCGGGCAGCGCCGAGCGCGCGGGCAAGATGGTGGCGGCAAAATCTTTTGGCCAGGCGATTCTGGCCAGCGCTGTGGCCTTGATCGGCGCGGCCTGGTTGCTGCCAATCGCGTGGGCGGGCACGCGGGTGACAGCGTTGCGGTGGGACGAGCAGCGTATCAAACGCTCGGAAATTTTGCCGGTGGTCAAGATTGCGGTGCTCACCGAGGCGATCGGGCTGTGGCCATCGGCGGCGTTCTATCAGGAGAGAGGGGAGGCCTTTCAACAACTCTCCGCCCAAGCGCCTCAGGGAGGCGTTGATCGGGCAGCGGTGACTTGTGCCGTGGAGGATTACCGGCGGGCATCGGTCTTGAATCCATTTGTTCCCGGCCCGGTGGTGAACCGCGCCAACCTGCTTGGTTTGTTAGGCAAGGATGCCGAGGCGATGCAGCAGTTTGAGCGGGCGATCGAGTTGGAGGGCGGTATGGAGGGGGGCTTCAAGGCAGGCTATTCGAAGGCCGTGTATTTGCGTCAAAAGGCGGAGCGCTTGTTAGCTGAGAAGCGCGAGGCGGAGGCGTTGGTCGCCTTGTTGGATGCGCGGGAGGCGCTGGTGAAGTCCAGTCGCTTCCCAAGCGGAGAGCCGTTGTGGGGAGAAGCGTGGGGCTTGCGCGTCAGTATTGGCGAGCGCCTGGGGGTGTTGTTGAGTTTGGCTGGCCGGGATCAGGAGGCCGAAGCGGAGTTTGAGAATGTCGTCTTGGTGCCGGGCGGCGGCGGGATGCGCTACCTTGAGGCCTGGCATCTGCGGTTGCAGGCGAAGCGCATCTGGCATAAGCGCGAGCCCGAGGCGGCGCTGGCGCTATTTTTGAAGGCGCGGCGTGTGATGAATCTCGGTGGACCATTGCCTAGCGGAGTGACGGCCGATGACTTAGCCAAGCTGCGTGCGGACGTGGACTACTGCATCGGATTTCTCAAAGGCGCGCAAGTTGAGCCCGCCAAGTTGCCCGGTGAGTGAGCCATTACTTGGCGATTTGTTGCCAATTGATTTGGGTTTCGGCAAACTCGGCGAGCAAACTCTGGAGTTTTCTATCGACTTCTTGCTCGCTAATGGGGCTCTCGATCCAGGGGATCTTGCCAAACCACATTGAAACGCTGACGTAGGCCCAGCGTTGGTCGATGCCGCGCACGATGCGGTCACTCATATCCGAAATTGTGCGTTGGAGATGATCGTGTTCGATGCGATCGTGGCCGACAAAGAAGTAATAGGTGACGCAATCGAAATGGCGGTCGAGCTTGCGGTTGGTTTTATTGGTTAGGGTTTGAATGGAACGCAGACGGCGCAGGGTGACGGATCGGCCGTTGGCGAGCCCGAGGCTGACATCTCTGGAGGAGAGGATGGCGTGGCCTTGGGCGGGCATGCAACGCTCCGGACGGTGGATCGAATTGTTTAAATCATGCCCGGATAGCACGACCGACAAGTCGACTCGGTCCGGGACGAGGAGTCCCTCTTGCGAGTACTCGTCCGGGCGGGGACACAGGCAAATGGCCTTGGCAAATTTCGTATCCTTGGCCAGCGTGCCGATTTCTGCCTCAGTCGGCGGCATGCTCTGCAATTGCCAGGCGCCGACCGCGGCGGGCAGCGTCATGTTGATCGCTGACTGGGCTGCCGCACCGGTTTGAGGTAGGAACTGGGTCGAGCCGAGGGTGGCGGCCAGTAATATGGGTAGGATCAAGGCCCTGAGTTTCATGCAACGGGGGGGGGCGGGTTGGCTGGCGAGGAGTGGCTCACGACCCTCCGCCTAAGCTGCTTGTGCCGCGAGTGATGCCACGGCAGTCCGCCTTCCAGCAGCGAGTGCAAGCCTAACAGAAGCAGCAGCGAGAATGGATAAAACAGCAACAGCCCAGACCAATCGTGCCAAGTCTCGCGAGCCCACTTGGCATCGCCATATTCGGCAATCACAAAAATCGATGTCACTCGCAGCGCGTTGCCGGCGATGGCCAAGGGGACCGCTGAGGTGAACAACAGGACCTTTTTCCATAAGGCGATCTTGGCCACATAAGCCCAGGCCGCCGAAATCATCAGCAGCGCCATGAGTGAATGGATGCCGCTGCAACCGCCCGCGATGCTCAGCGGCGGCCAGTCGCCCTTGACCGGCAGAATATCAGTGCCTTGGGTGTAGGTGGCCACCCCGCAGCAGCCCGCACCGTGGTGCGCCAGCGCGGTGGCCAGCAGTTGCAGGTGCATGGTCGCTTGCTGAAAGCTGGGCAAGGGGATGGCCAACCAGAAGAAAAACAACGGGAAACTGACGATTCTAGCGACTTGCCAGCCCCACAAGTGCCATGCCGCCCCCCACAGCAAGAAGGGCAGGCCGGCGACGGCGACGCGGGGTTGCAGGGTCCGGAAAGCCAGCATGTAGCAGGCGGCGCCAAGCAGCACGGCTAGGAGTCCCCAAAAGCTGCCAGTTTTGGCTGCGGCGCGGATATCTTGGTGGCGATAGATGATCAAACCCGCGATCAAAAATGGGAAAATCACTCCATGGCCGTAATCGTTGTCGCTGTTCCAAGCGCTGCGAAGCCATCCGAGCGCGGATAAGTCCCGTCCGGCTCCAAACAAGGGCACTATCCCGAAAAACCACAGCACAATCGCGGCGGAAATGACCCCTGTGCCCCATAGCTCCCAAGCAATGCCGGACTTTTCCGGTGCAGGGGGCGGGGAAATCGCTGCTTGGGTTTGGTTCATGGTGGCTGGCTGCGAAGGGGCGGTGCAAATGGCGTTTTTCAAGCAAAGTGTTGCCGAGCGGCCGTTGAATGTCAACACTGCCGCCGCCCCGCCCTACCGTCTATGAAACTTATCAGTGGAACCGCCCATCGCGCCCTTGCCGAACGTATCGCCGAAAACCTTGGACAACCGCTTGCCGACGTCCACGTCACTGCCTTTCCGGACGGTGAGACGTTTGTGAAAATCAACGAGAACATCCGCGGAGCCGACGTTTTCATCATCCAGCCGTCCTGCCCGCCGACCAATCACAACATCATGGAGTTGCTTATCATGGTGGACGCCGCCCGTCGCGCCAGTGCCGGGCGCATCACCGCGGTGATGCCGTTTTATGGCTACGCCAGACAGGATCGCAAGGACCAGCCGCGGGTGCCCATCACGGCCAAACTGGTGGCTAACCTGCTGACATCCGCAGGCGTCGGCCGGGTTCTGACCATGGACCTGCACGCGCCGCAAATCCAAGGGTTTTTCGATATTCCGGTGGACCACCTCTACGCTAAATCGGTGCTCATAAACCACCTTCGCGAGCAACATCCCGATGCCACCAACCTCACCGTCGTCTCGCCAGACGTCGGCGGGGTGAAAATGGCCCGTGCCTACGCCGATGCCCTGGGTGCCGAGTTGGCCATCGTCGCCAAGCACCGCATCAGTGCCACTCGCGTGGAAGCGATGAACGTCATTGGCGAGGTGGAGAACCGGGATGTGCTGCTTGTCGATGACATGACCGAAACGGCTGGCACGCTCAAGGCGGCGGCCGAGATTTTGCGCAAGCATGGTGCGCTGCGGATTTTCGCCGGCGTCTCGCACGCGATTTTGGGCGAGCTGGGCCACCGCCGCTTGGACGATTCCGAGATTGAGGAAGTGATCACCACCGACTCCGTGCCACAGGCTGCCGGCAAAAAGGTCCGTGTCGTGAGCATCGCCCCCTTGCTGGGTGAGGCCATTCGTCGCATCAGCGATGGTCAGTCGGTCACCTCCCTGTTTGAGGTCTGAAAAGTCAGTTGCAGGTTTTTAGAACATTTTTTTGACAAGTCGGCTGCGGGCGGTTACACAGTCCGCCCCCCGTTGCCGCAGGCACAACCCTCCGGCCTTTCTCACCCCCACCTCAAACGTCCTCTCTGATATGGCCACCAAGCAAACGATTCAAGCAGCCGTGCGTGCCCGCACCGGTTCCGGCAGACTCAACCAAATGCGCCGCGAAGGCTGGCTGCCGTCGGTTATTTACGGACGCGGCACCGAAAACCAAAATCTCAAGGTGCATGCCAAGACGTTTTCCGAGATGCTCACCAAGAGCAGTTCGCAAAATATCCTCGTCAACCTCGATATCGAGGGTGCCGGCACCCGTTTGGCCTTCCTTCAGGCCGTCCATCGCGACGCGCTTTCCGGCCACCCCTTGCACGCCGACTTTTTGGCCATCGACGAAAACACCCCCATCACCGCACATATCCCGGCTCACCTCACCGGTGAAGCCATCGGCGTCAAGGCCGGCGGCTTGCTCGAGCAATACATCCACGCCCTCGAAATTACCTGTCTGCCTAACGATTTGCCGGAAACTCTCAGCTTCGACGTCTCGCATCTGCAAGTCGGCGAATCCATGCACGTCGCCGACGTGACGTTCCCCGAAGGTGTCCGCACGACCCATGCCCCTAGCGTCGTGATTGCCCACGTTGGCAAGCAGGGTGGGGGTGCCGACGAGGCGGCAGCTGCTACTGCTGCCGCAGCTCCTGCTGCTAAGAAGTAAGCCATTTTCACCCAAGCCTGTTTTTCTACGCCCGGTCAGCCATCGCTGCCCGGGCGTTTTTTTGCCCATGCAACAAGAGGAGCTTGAAGCAACGCTTTGTCCTCCCGACTCACTTGGCCGTCTCCACACAAAAGTTACTTCAGGTTCCACACCCGGCGCAGGCATCGCAGGTACCCGATTTTTCCGATTCCCTTGCTCAGCTGGATGGGGCAAGCTCGGGCATGCGCATTGATATCGTGACGTTGTTTCCTGAGGTGGCGCTGGCCCCGCTGAGTGATTCGATCATCCAGCGGGCGCGGGCGGCAGGCATCGTCGAGGTGCGGGCGCATCAGTTGCGGGATTGGTCGCAGGACAAGCATCGGCGGGTGGACGATTCGCCGTGCGGCGGCGGGCCTGGGATGGTGTTGCAGCCGGAGCCGCTGTTTGCGGCGGTGGCGGCACTGCGCGGGCCGGATACGCGGGTGCTGCTGATGACGCCTCAAGGCCGGCCCTTCAAGCAAGCGCTGGCCCGGGAGTTGGCTGCGGAAGCGCATCTGCTGATCCTTTGCGGCCACTACGAGGGCGTGGACCAACGGGTGATCGAGGCGCTGGTGGATTTGGAGTTGTCCATCGGTGATTATGTTCTAACCAACGGAGCGGTGGCCGCAGCGGTGGTGTGCGACGCCATCATCCGGCTGCTGCCCGGCGCGCTGGGCGACGCGCGCTCGTCGGAGGATGAATCGTTTTCCGATCCGCAATTGCTTGAGGCACCGAGTTACACGCGGCCGATCGAGTATCGGGGGATGCGCGTGCCAGAGGTGCTGGTTTCCGGCCATCACGGGAACATCGTCGAGTGGAAACACCAGCAGGCGCTGGCCCGCACCCGCGCCAACCGTCCGGATCTGCTAGTGCCGCATATGACGAACCAGCGCCCGGCCCGTGGGGGAGGCTGCGAGCTTCTCTAACGACGCTGGCGGTCCCTCTGCCACCAAGCGGCCGCCGTGAATGCCGCCGCCGGGGCCGAGCTCGATGACCCAGTCGGCCGCAGCTATCACGTCGAGGTGATGTTCGATGACCAGCACGCTGTGGCCGGCATCACGCAAGCGGAAAAACGCGGTGAGCAAGCGTTGGACGTCACCGAAGTGCAGGCCGGTGGTGGGTTCATCAAACAGATAGAGCGTGTGCGGTGCCTGGGGGCGGGCGAGTTCGACGGCGAGTTTGAGGCGTTGGGCTTCGCCGCCGGATAGCGTGTTGGCAGCCTGGCCGAGTTGGAGGTAGCCGAGCCCGAGGTCTTCCAGAATCTCCATGATGCGGTGCAGCTTGGGAATCGGCCGGAACATCTGACGCGCCTCACTGACGGATAGGTCGAGAATGCCGGAAATGGATTGCCCCTTGTAGGTAACCTCGAGGGTTTCCCGGTTGAAACGTTTGCCGTTGCACGCCGGGCATGCCACCCACGCGTCGGGCAAAAAATGCATCTCAATTTTGAGCCGGCCATTGCCCTGGCAGCGCTCGCAACGCCCGCCGGCGGCATTGAAGCTGAAGCGCCCCGGCCCGTAGCCGCGCTGTTTGGATAGTGGCAGCTTGGCAAACAACTCGCGCACCACCTCAAACGCACCGGTGAACGTCGCCGGATTGGAGCGCGGGCTGCGGCCAATCGGCGATTGGTCGGCCACCACGCATTTCCCCAACAATTCCAGCCCGTCGATGCGCTCATGGGCACCGGGAGTTTCGCCGCTGCCGTTAAAATGGCGCACGAGCGAGCGGTGCAGGATGTCATCCGCGAGGGTGGATTTGCCGCTGCCGCTCGGTCCGCACAGGCACACCAGTCGGCCTAACGGGATAGCCACGTCGAGGTGCTGCAGGTTGTGGTGGCGGGCCCCGCGCACTACCAGCGTGCCTGGGGTAGGGCCGCCGGGCGGAGTTCTAACGGGTGGTAGCACTTCGCCGCGCAACCACTGACCGGTGGGGGAATCAAGCAACGCTGGCGGGCCTGCGCCCATCACTTGGCCACCGGCCGCGCCGGCACCGGGCCCCATATCGATGACATAGTCGGCGGCGCGGATGATTTCCTCGTCGTGTTCCACCACTAACACCGTGTTGCCAAGATTGCGCAGGCGGGTCAGCGCGCCGATCAAGCGTGCGGTGTCCGCCGCATGTAAGCCAATGCTCGGTTCGTCCAACACATAGATCACGCCGGAGAGGCCGGCACCCAGTTGGGTGGCCAGACGAATGCGTTGCGCCTCGCCGCCGGCGAGCGTGCCACTGCCGCGCTCGAGTGTTAGATAATCCAAGCCCACCTCTTCGAGAAATGCCAGACGGCTGCGCACATCCCCGGCAAGCCGGTGACAAACGGCGGCCTTGGCGGGGTCCGGCTTGAAGCCATCCAGCCATGTTAGGGCGTCGGCGACTGACAGCGCGCAAAAATCCTGAATACCTAACCAGTGATTTGCGGTGCCCTCGATGCGCACGGCGAGCCATGCGGGTTGCAGGCGCATGCCGTCGCAGACGTGGCATGGTCGATGAGCCATTGCGCCTTTCAACGAACCCGCATCACAGAATATCTCGGTGCCCAAGCCCTCGCAGGCGGTGCAAGCTCCAAGGTGGGAGTTGAAGGAAAAATGTTTGGGTGAGAGTTCGCCCACCACAAAGCCAGTGCGTGGATTGCGATAGGCAGTTTGAAATGATAGGTCGCGCCAGGCTTCGCTGCCTGGATCTTGAATCGCCGCACGGGCCTCGCTGCCGCACAGACGCAGCGCCGTTTCCACCGAGTCGGCCAAGCGCGATGCCACACCCGCGCGAATCACAAAGCGGTCCACCACTATCTCCACGTCGCCCACTTGCTCCGGCCACCGCTTGGCCGCCTCCTCAATTTCGAGTACCTCGCCGGCCACCCGCACCCGGATGTAGCCCTGCCGCTGCAAGTCGGCTAACAAGCGAGCGGGCTCGGCGGTTTCCTCTATCGGCAGGGGCGCTAGCAACACCACTTTGCTGCCTTCCGCCAAGGCTGCCAGCTCGTTGACGATATCCGCCGCACTCATGCGTTGCAGACGCTCACCGGTTTGCGGATCATGCGGAATACCTGCGGCGGCCCACAGCACCCGCAGATAGTCATAAATTTCGGTGGCGGTGGCCACCGTCGAGCGCGGGCTGAGACCGCCGCCGCGTTGCTCGATGGCGATGGCCGGGCTGAGACCCTCGATGGCATCCACGTCGGGCTTTTCTAATTGATCGAGGAATTGCCGGGCGTACACCGACAGGGATTCGACATAGCGCCGTTGGCCCTCGGCATACAATGTGTGAAAGGCGAGCGACGATTTGCCAGAGCCGCTGGGCCCGGTGATGACCACGAGTTGGCCGCGCGGAATATCGACGTCGATGTTCCGAAGGTTGTGCTGGCGGGCTCCGCGAATCCGAATGACGTCCACACCCCTAGAAGAATGCACTCTGGCACAAGTTCCAAGTTCCAAACTGCAAAAAGCGCGCTAAGCTGCCCCCGTGACGTGCCTCCATCGCTTCCTCGACCCTGCCTCTGTCTCCCTGAAAATCTGTGGCGTCACCCGCCACGCTGATGCTGCTCAACTCATCGCGCTCGGCGTCCACGCCTTGGGCGTGAACTTTTGGCCAGGTTCCAAACGTTACCTGGCAACGGCGGATGCCACGTGGTTGCAAGAAGTTGCCGGCAAGATTCTGCGGGTGGGGGTGTTCGTCAATGAACCGGTGGAGATGCCATTGGAGTTAATTCGCGAAGGTCTGCTCGACGTGATTCAATTGCACGGTGATGAAACTCCGGCCGATGCCGAGGCCTATCGTGCCGCAAATATTCCATTCATCAAAGCCATCGGCGTGAAATCACGCGGCGATTTGCTCCATGCCAGTGCCTACGGGGCTGCAGCAATTTTGCTAGATGCGCATGCACCCGGCGTGTATGGTGGTACCGGTGAAGTGTTTGATTGGAATGTGGCCAGCGAGTTCCGCCAGCAACATCCCGGCTTGCCGCTCATTCTCGCCGGTGGCATCGTGGTGGAAAATGCCGCGCTGGCCGCCAGCCAGGTGCGGCCTGTGGCCCTCGACGTCGCTTCCGGTGCGGAATTGACCCCCGGCATCAAGGACTTTGTGAAAATCCAAGCTCTGCTCGCAGCCCTCTCCGCCTGAATATGCTCACCGACACCCACTGCCATCTGGCCTCGCATCGTTTTGCCGCTGACGAATTTCCCGCACTCATCGGCCGGGCGCATGCCGCAGGCGTCACTCGCATGGTGACGCTAGCCACCTCGCTGGACGATCTCCAAGCCAACCTGACTCTGGCGCAACAGCCGGACATTCATGCCTGCATCGGCATTCATCCTTGCGATGTCCACCATGCCCCGGACGATGCTGTCTCGCAACTCGCCGAGTTCGCTGGCGATCCTCGGGTGTCTGCGATAGGCGAGACTGGCCTCGATTACTATCATGCCGCTCCCGATGGCTGGGATGAGACCACGTTCCGTGAACGCCAGCGCCGCTTCCTGCGCCAACACTTCCAACTCGCCGCCGCCGCCAATCTCAACCTGGTAATCCATACCCGCGACCGCAGCGGCGACGCTTCGTTTGATGATGCGTTGGCCATCTACGCAGACTTCCACCACGCGGTGCGCGCCATCTTCCATTGTTTCATCGGACCCTGGGCCAATGCCCAACGAGTACTTGAGCTCGGTGGCTTGCTGGGCTTCGGCGGCGTGAGTACGTTCAAAAATGCCAGCGCCATTCGCGACACCATCGCCCTCTGTCCCACAGGCTCATTTATGTTAGAAACCGACTCGCCGTATTTAGCGCCCGAGCCGCATCGTGGTCAACGCAACGAACCCGCCTTCGTGCGTCACACCGCCGAGCGGATTGCCATGCTGCGTGATGAGTCACTCGCCGCACTCGCCGCGCACACGAATCAAACCGCCAATGATTTTTTTCGATTTCCTTCTGAAACTATTTGATTAATCTGCCTCTGTCACCGCGCCCACCGCCGAGTGATATGCAAAGCCTAACATCGTTTCCCGCCACTTGCTCCAACCAGCTCATCCCATTACCATCATGAACTATTCCCGTTTGCTCCTCGCCTCGTCACTTGCCATTGCCCTCGTTTCTTGTGCCAACCAGAAAAACGATTACGACACACCCGCTACCGCTGCCATGCCTAATGCGGCTCAACCGCCCGCTACGGCGAATCTTCCCGACCAGCCAGCCAATCCAATCTACGACACGCCTCCAGCTTATCAGGAGAGTGCCACCGCACCAGTCTCACCCGAGGCGGCGGCACCGTCTCTAACGACGCAGGCGCAGCCAGCTGCTGCTCCAGTCGCCACTGCAGAAGCCACCCACGCTGCTGCCACCGTGCACATTGTGGTGGCTCATGACACGCTTGGCGGCATTGCCAAGCACTACAAGGTGTCCGCCGCTTCGATCAAAAAGGCCAACAACATGACCCATGATACCGTGATCCTTGGCAAGAAGATGATCATCCCTGCCCATTGAGTTATCCGTTATTTGCGCCGGATGCCTGCGTGCTTCCGGCGCCCACCCGCACCACCATGCGCCGCTCCTCTGCCGCTTTCCTATGCATCATCAGCCTTGCGGGCTGGCTTAATGCCGCAGAACCGGCCCCGCAACCGACCGCGCCACCCGCGGCTACGCCCAGCTCGCACGATGCGGCGCTGGAGCATCTTCTTACGGAGCGCGAATCTCCCGCTGCCTTGCAAGCTGCCATCACCCAGGCACGCAAGCAAGGCGTCAACGAGCAAGTCATCCTTGAGGCTCGCTTCCTCTTCCTAGTTGATAGACACGACGATGCAGCTATCGCGGCCCTGCTTCCAGAGTTCACCAAGCGCCGCGCCAGCTTCAATCTCGACGATTCAAAAACCTTCGCATGCATCGACGACTGGCTCGCCGTCAATGAATACGTCGAGGCCATCGCTGCCCTCAACCAAGGTGACAAGCCCGCCTTCAAACAGCATATCACCGAGGCGTTTTGGCTCAGCCCGCGCCAGGCCGCGGCCTTCGCCCCACACATCGAGCGCTTGCACTTGCAGGCGGCTATGCGATCTATCAAAATCGACTTCGCCGCACAGTTTATAACAATCAACTCCGACCAACCGGAAACTCTAAAAAAACTTCTCGGCGACAAGCAGGCGTTGCTGCTGCATTTCTGGTCGCCGTGGAGTGACGAGAGTGAGGCTGCCATGGCTGACTTTCACAGCACCGCGAAAGACCTTGGCGCGAAGCATATCGCAGTCGTTTCAATCTTGCCACAAGCCTCGGCCAAACTTCTAACCGATGCGCGTGCCACCCTCAAGACGCTCGGTCAAAAGCCGCCGGGCGCATGGTTAGTCGATAAAAAATCCCATCCGCTCGCTCGCGAGTTGCGGGTCTTGTCACTCCCAACCATGGTCTTGGTTGCCACTGATGGACGCATTCTCTTCAACGGCCATCCAGCTGATGATGCGCTCTGGCAGGCCTTGCTCAAAGTAAATCCGGCCATCCATCGCCAGCCATCTATCGCCAGCCCCGCCACGCACTGATGCGCTAACTACGATACGCATAGTAGTTAATGATTTTTTAAAAAACGAAAAAATTAATTTTTCTTTCTATTCCGCTTGTTCTTACTTGACGGTCTTCTTAAATAATGTTCCCTTCGTCGCAAGCAACGAAAGTTATTCCGCATGGCGCACATTGCACAACCCACCAATCTTGAACTGCAAGCCCTAACGGTGCTGTGGCATCACGGGCCTTCGACGGTGGCGGCGATTCATGAGCAGTTGTCGGATGGCAAGGCTCGCGCCTACACCACGGTGCTCACCGTGATGCAAAACCTCGAGCACAAGAAACTCGTCAAGCGCACGCCCTTGGGGCGGGCCCATGTGTATGAGTCGGCCTGTTCGCGGGACCAGGTGATCCGGCAGGCGACTGCCGGGTTTGTTACTAACACTTTCGGGGGGCGTCTCGAAGAGGCGCTACTCGCAATCCTCTCCACCGGCATCTTGACGCCGGACGAGAAAACAAACATCGAACGCAAACTCGAACAACACACGACCATGGCTGCAAAAAAAACAGTAAAGAAGGTCGCAGCTAAGGCTGCGAAGCAAGCGGTGAAACCAGTCGCCAAGAAGGCCCCAGCCAAAAAGGCAGCTGCTAAAAAGGCAGTAGCTAAAAAGGCTCCAGCCAAGAAAGTCGCCCCGAAAGCCCCGGCTAAAAAGGTAGCGAAGAAAGCGCCCGCTAAAAAGGTAGCGAAGAAAGCGGCGAAAAAAGTGGCAAAGAGCGCCAAGAAGGCTCCTGCCAAGAAAGTAGCCAAGAAGACCGTTGCTAAGAAGGCTGCACCTGCCAAGAAGGCCGCACCTGCCAAGAAGGCCGTGAAGAAGGCCGCGCCTGCGAAGAAGGTCGTGAAGAAGGCGGCGCCAGCAAAGAAGGCCGCCGTTAAGAAGGCACCGGCGAAGAAAGCCGCCAAATCTGCCGCGAAGAAGGCCCCCGCCAAGAAGGTGGCCAAGAAAGCCGCGAAGAAATAATCCCGACACAGGCAACCTGAGAGCTCATTTGTGCGCGTTTGCGCGCGCGGCATCTCAAAGTTGCTTTAGTGTTTCGTGATTGGCGGGAGGTCCTCGGGCCTCCCGCTCATTTTTTTGCCGGCGGCCGCCACCAAGTCGCACTTGCCTATCAGCCACTTGGGAATGGCCATCCGCGTCAATGATTTCAATCCGCGAGGCCACAGCGCCGGATTGTGCTCGCCTTGAAGAGAGGAGGCGCGGCGGGCTCGGGCCCTGCGGGCTTCACGCAAAAAAGCGAAAAAAGGGGTTGCATCGGTGGCGCAGGCTATCCTAGTTTCGTCCGCCTGCAAGGCAGCCCTCATGCGCGGTTAGCTCAGTGGTAGAGCACCTCCCTGACACGGAGGGGGTCACTGGTTCGAACCCAGTATCGCGCACCATTCTTATGCTCAAGGGCACAGTAAATCGGAGGTAAGATTCAGCCCTCTGAAGCATGAGCTAGCAGTCTTTTTGCTGCCTGTAGTGATCACGGGCAATGAGGTTGGGTAAAAGAGACCGCCCAGCTCACCCCGTGATCGGCGGCCCCCTGCAAGCCCGGAGTGAGGCGAATGACCCGCCGCACGGCGCTACGCCAATCAGCACTATCAGGATAGAAATTCGCCAGGCGCCCGGCATGGTTCGTGCGCAGCACCACGCGCCGGGCTGATGGTTAGGCCCGGGTGAAATGACGGTCCATGGACCAGCGGCCAGCGCCAGGCGAAGCATTGCGGGAGTGGCGGAGTCGTTACCGCGGACCAAGCTGTGAAGCAAGCTGCAGAGAGGATTGGCGGTGGTGGATTCGATAGAGCCAGCGGCGTGGGTGTGGATGGTGTGTTCATGGCACTTGCCGAGTTGCGCGGGCCAGCGCGCCGAAGTCCGAATCGGCTACATCGGCTCCGCGGCCCATACCTATCTGAATCCAGCGTCGGCGGCCCTCCGGCGGCACCCCCCCGAGGCGAAGGTGAAACTGCTGCCGCTCATCGAAGCTGCCGCCACCTGATCTCTCCGCTAATCTGGCAGCGCGGACGAGCTAATGCCCTGCACAGGATCATAATCGACCTGTTAGGTCAGAACGCCAAACAAGGCCTGCTGCCGTAAAACGGGCGTGGGAGGAAGATTTTTCGCTATGGATCCACGCCGATGCACAAGTGGGGATTTCAAGTCGGTGAAGCGTGTGCTAGCGTCGCCCGCACATGCCCCTTAGCCAAGAGACTGCTGCCCGCGAGCCATTAGACAGCGGCATAAAATCCGCGCGTTACCGCAACCTTGCGCTGATCATGGGCTTGGGGATGTTTGCGAGCACCTTCGCCCAAAGCGGGGTGTTGGGCCTGTATCCGTTCCGATTCCTGCTCAAGGATCAATTGCACGAAGGCCCGTTTCGCGTCGCGCTGTTCTTGCAGCTCGCGGCGATGCCGTGGAATCTGAAAATCATCGCCGGAATCATCTGTGACGGCCTGCCGCTCTTCGGCAGCCGGCGGCGTTTCTATTTGCTGCTGAGCACCTTGCTCAGCGGCTTGTTGTGGTTGGCGGTGGCTGGCGTCCCCCCCGCGTTCGCACCGCTGGTCCTAATGGTCACCATTATGAACATCGCCCTGGTGTTTGTCAGCACGGTGGCCGGCGGCCTGCTTGTCGAGGGCGGGCAGGTCTTCCAGGCAAGCGGACGCTTGAGCGCCTGGCGGGTCGTCGCCATGAATGTCGGCAGCCTTGGCATTCCGCTGGGGGCTTTCATTGCGACCCGTTCTCTGGCCATCACAGCGATGGCGGCGGCACTGCCGCTTTTGGTGGTGTGTGGGATCACGTTCTTTCATTATCGCGAAGATCAGGTTGCTCGCCCCAATCCTCGCGCGTGGACCGGCATCAAAGCACAACTCAAGGTTGCCCTACGTTCGCGAGCTATCTGGGCAAGCGCCGGCTTGCTATTTTTAGTGCAGTTTGCGCCCGGGTTTTCCACTCCACTGATGTTCTATCAAACTGACAATCTGCATTTTTCTGAGAATATGATCGGGCTGCTCACGCTGATTGATGCCATCGCGGGAATCAGCGGGGCGTTTTTCTACGGCTACTTTTGCAAGCGCATTGCGTTGCGGCCGCTGCTCTACGGCGGCATTATTTTTTCCGGCCTGATTTCTCTACTCTATCTCGGATACGACGATTTTAAGTCGGCTCTAATCATCGAGGCGGCATACTTTTTCGCCTACGCCTTGGTGCAAATGCCGCTCTATGATCTCGCGGTGCGTGCTACGCCAAAAGGTAGTGAAGCGCTCGGCTACTCGATCATCATCAGCGTTTGGAACTGGGGTCTGTTGTGTTCTGATCTGATCGGCTCGGCCCTCTACGAGAACCGCCATTGCACCTTCAAGCAACTCGTCTGGCTCAATGCCGCCACCACCCTGCTCGTTCTGGTCGCGGTGCCGTTTCTACCCAAACTGCTGGTGGATTACCGGGAAGAGGAAACGCCACCCGTCATGCCCTAGCTTCAGAACTCAGGGACCCCTCTCGCTTTTGATGCAGTGCAAGCCACCTGCTACTGCAACTTTAACCCCGAACGCAATGACTTAGCTGTCACCATGTAATGTGCTGATGCACTTCGCATGGCTAGCAGATCGTTAAGTCCTAAGATTCATCCGGGCCGAGTCGCAGGTCGGCGCTCAGCGGTAGGCTGGTTACGATGGCCGTAGTCGCTGCGGCATTGAGTTGGAGTGCTTCACCGTTGGCGGTGGTGGCACAGAGGATTTTTTGGCCCAGCGGCAACGGTGGCGCGAGCCACAGGCCGCCGGTCGGCAATGTTGCCAAGCCGGCGACTTCAATGGCGATGTGGCTGTTGCTAGTGGCGGAGATTTTAAAATCCAACAACCCGTGGCGGGTGGGAAGTCCGGCCACCGCAAACCCATCGTCTTGGACTATCCACTCCCATGACAAGCCGCCGGCCAGCACCAGGGAGTCGCTGCCGTCGCGTTCGCTCGCCACCATCGAGGCGAGCGCCAGCAAGTATTCCGCCGCAATCCATGTGTGCGGCACATCGCCCAAATGCCCGGGCGCGCGGGGATTTTGCCAGGTGATTTCTGGCCACTGGTTCCAGCCGATAGGCCGCCGGTCGGTGAGGAAAAATTCCAACAACTCATTGGCTGCGGCGCGTTGGCCGAGGCGCACGAAGGCCCCGATGAGGCGGATTTCATAAGCCGTGTAATTCATCCATGGCATCTGGCCGCGATGTTTGCGGCGGAATCCGGCGAGGTAAGTTTCCAACATCGCGTGCAACTCGACCGCTGGTAGATCGTCGGCGAAATCTAGCAACGCGATGGCATTGGCGGTGGCCGTCGGGTCGAAGTCCGCCCACTCCACCGAGCCTGGGATATAGGCTAGCTTGTGGTTTGCGATGACGTGTTCCAGTGAGCGCCGAACGTCGGTTAGAAAGGCGGTGGCGGCGCGCTGCCAGCGCTCGGCGGCCTCTGGCAGATCCATAGCGCGGGCCAATTCGGCGGCGGCGTGGAGGCCGCGGACGCCCCAAAAATCATCCCAATAGGAATGCACCGGATGCGCCAGATATCCCTCGTGGCTCGCACTTTCGGGCAGTAAGCCGTAACAAGCGGCGTGTTCCGGGGTGGTGTATTCCGCAGTCATGCGCAAGCCGCGCAAGTGCAGCAGGTATTCCGCCGCCCGGATCACGGGTTGCCGCATGCTTTCCAAAAATGCCCGGTCGTCCTCGGCGCGGAATACCTCGCGCACGCCCCACAGCAATTGGCCGTGGCTGTCATGTTCGACTAGCCAGTCGATGCCATCTCGGTCTACCACGCAGGGCACGAAGCCGTCGGCACGCTGGAACGGCACATACCATTGCAAAAACTCACTGAGTGCGTGCGGAATGTTGGCCTTGGCCAGGGCGGCCCCCATGATCACGCAATCACGGATCCACGAGCGGGTGTAGCGGCGCGGCCCGGGTTGGATCGCCGCGCCATCGCGGTTGATGAGGATGTGAGCCGCAGCCGTGCGGAAGCAGGCGATGGCCGGCGCCGCGCTGGCTGGCACCCGCCATTGCACCCGGTCGAGCAGGGTGTTCCATTCGCTTAGAGCCGCGTCCCGCGCATTTTCCACCAACTCCGCCGCCTGCGCGAAAAACGGCACTGCAATAATCACTTCGTTGCGGGCCGGACCGATGTCCCACACCAGCGCCGCGGACGCCAGGCCCGAGGCATCTTCAACCGCTGCGCTGGCCGGCAGCAGGCCGTTTGCTAGATAGGGCAACACTCCGCCCTCCTCAAATGCGGCCGCCCCCACGGCGTCGGCAGGAATGTTGGGAATGACTTGGCGTCCGTCCACCCGCAGACCGGCGGCATCGCCGCTGATGTGATGGATCGGGCTGATGCCGCCCAAATTGCGGAATGCCTGCCATGGCGGATTCACTTGCAACGGTCGCAGCGCCACCACCAACCGCGAAGCCGGGGGAGGGGACTCGTCCCATTCCACCCGGTAACTTGCCCGCAGTGTTAGATTGGTACCGCGGCCGTCGACCCACGGCCGCACATGCAGCCGCATGCCCGGCAGTTGCCAGGTAACGCTGGGTAGCGGCGCACCATCGGCGGGCAGCGCCGGGGTGGTCGTCACATCATCCCAGGTGACGAGGCGCCCATCTATCAACAAAAACGGTTCCAGGGAAAACCCGGCCTCATCCACTTCAAGCAGGCCTTCTTCGTTGAGCAGGGCGCGGCGGCCTCCTTCCGGCGTGCCAACCGGCGTCCAGTACGATTGCTCGCGATGCCAGTAGCGCGGGTGCCAGCCGCGCGGTGCGTCCGCTGCGACGGCATGCATGAATTCGTTAGGACTGCGGGAAAATCCGTCTGGTTGGATTTTTATCCCGGTGATGGCCGCACACCCGGCATGCGCAAATGACAGGCGCAAGTGGCGTGCCTCGCCGCCCGCCACCGCGATGTGGCTGCGGGCCCCAGAGGCGCGGCTTGCCTGATGCACCGCCGTCCAGTTGCTGCCATCGGCCGACACTTCCATGACGTAGGCCCGCGGTGGCAAGCATTCAGGCCAATCGATGCTCATTCCTCCGAAGCGTTGCGGCCGTCCAAAGTCCACGCTCCACCACGGGTGCGGGTCGTTTTTTTCCGCCTGCCAGCCGCCGCCGGAAAACACCGCTGCTGCCGCATGCCCCGGCGCGCTGCTGGAGGCGGCGACCTGCGCCGCGGTCCGGAACGATTCATCGCGCAGCGAAAAATCCGTCAGTTCCAGCGTGCCACAGCCACCTGGCCCGGCCACCACTGCAAATTCGATGGCCCCGACCTCGGCAGCCGCTCCGCCACCGGCCGGTCCCCAGGCAAAGGGCAGGTCGCGTTCGCGAACCTGCCTCGGCGTCCACTCTGGCGGCCACGGGCAATCTGGCTGCAGATGGCGCCACACATTCGCCCCGCCGCGATCCGCCACTTTGAATTCAAAATGGTTGGGCGGGCCTTCGCCGCGCAGCTTGAAGCCAATGGCAAATGTCTCGGGCAAGGCGATGCCAAGCTCCTTGCGAATCACCACAAAGCCGCTGCCTCCATGAAAATCATACTCGAGCCGCAGGCCCGCCTGGCCCGCAGGCCCGCCGATCGCGCTCAAGCGCCCTTCCGCCTGGCCGGAGGCCGCCACCAGCCAGTTGGCGGGTTCCGCAAACAGGTCAGCAGGCAAGGGCGATGATGAAGGAGGGTTCATGCAACGCCACGCAGCATAGCTTGCCGCCGGGTCTGAGGCTAGCTCTGTATGCTGCTTGTCATTCGTGTGCAGGAATAAGTCCATTGTGCCGATCCATGGCACTTATCTGGCATTGCCAGGGATAGTGATCACCTGCGCGGGGGTTGCTTCCACAAACAGACTGGCACCATAGAAAATACCGGGCTTTTTCTCGGCAAAACGCATCCGCCGCAGCCGGGCGTCCCACAAGTCCAGATAACTGCAATTCACCGTCTTGTTGCCGTTGCCCAGCGGCAGGTAGCGTCGCCCGCCTTACTGGTCGTGTAGCTCCGCCCGCCGCCCGGCTGACCTGGAATCGTCACTGCTTTGGGGTAGTCGAAGCGGGCCGGAGCCGCCGCGTTTTTCTGATGCCATGCAGCTGCCTGATCGAGGGCTTGGTCGCCCTCGCCACAGGTGCGAATGCTCCACCAATGCTCGCCGCCGGCCAGTCGCCGCCGATAGACAATGCTGCCGCCGTCGGGCGAAAATACCGGATCGTGATCCTGGCCTGCGTCATCACGCGTCAGCTGCCGCAGCTCCTTGGCTTCTGCATCGAACAGATACATATGGCCATGACTCGTGCCTTCCGTTAGATAATAGCGGATCGCCACCACCACCCACCGCGGTCTGTCAGCGGCCGACAAAACCGTAGGTGCCAGGCAGGCAAGGCAACAGGCGCTGAAAAGGGCATTCATGATTACGGCTGACGCTTGCCACGCTGAACAAGTCCGCCGCGCGATTCCAGCAAAATAAAACCATCGCGATCCTCTCGCCCCTCTCCGTATCAAGCGTTCCTGGCTTGGCTCGACAGGCGCTTGGCTCGACAGGCGCTTGGCTCGACAGGCGCTTGGCTCGACAGGCGCCTGGCTCGACGGTCGCCTGGCTCGACGGTCGCCTGGCTCGACGGTCGCCTGGCTCGACGGGCGATAAAAAAGTTAGATTCAGGACATTCTCCTGTCCGATCGGACAATAGAATGTCCTAACTGTTCAAGCTGGGAGCTTTGCGATCTTGGCGAGGATGCGGCGGCGCATTTGCCAGGTTGCAATTCCCTGATAGTTTGACGGCAGCAGTTGCTTGGGTAATAATGGATCGATGCGCAAGCAACGCTGCAGCAGATTGTGTTCCTTGGCGACCCACCTGGCAACGTGTTGTTTGGGTACGGTTACTAGATCTTGTGGAGCGGCGACAAGATGATCCGTGAGGCCTTGCCAGGCCTCGTTGATTTTCCGGAAGTCCCAGGCTGCAGCGACCATGTCTGCGGCAGATTCACCCCCACAGGGTACTGCATCCAATAATACGAGCATCGCAGCATTCACTGCCAGGGGGCGCAATTGTAGGGCGATTTCGCCTAACGGATCTGGCGTGAGCCATGCGCTGCGCTGCATGCAACCGAAGCCGGAAGTGGACAGTTTATCACGCAATTTGCGCCGGTTTGCCCGCTGCGCCTCGGGTAAATCAAATAGAACCATGCGCCATTTTCCGTCCCACCAGCGCTGCCAGCGTTGTTCGGGATTTGTTCCCATGCGCCCTGCTGCTACACCCTTTTGGGTAAGCCGGATGACACGCATGCCGGATTTCGTGTCGCACCTCGACTCAATGTAGGCTTGAGCTTCGAGGCGATGGATCTGTTTGAGAAAGCCGTTGCCATACGCCCATGATTCGAAGGATGAATGCAAGTTGCGCCATGTTGGCTGCATCATCCGGTCCAAGGTCCATCCCAGATGGTAAAGCAGAAGTTCAGTTCGTGATTTCATCTATACTTTATCAAAACCAATTCAGCATAGAGCGTCAATCCATTTGTTGCGACGGTAGATGCCAGTCCAGTGCGGAAGTTTAGGTTAGGACATTCTGATGTCCGATCGGACAGCAGAATGTCCTAACGGAGTTAAGGGTGGTTGGAAGATCAAACCAAGGGGTCGAGAAATGATCACGGAAAGTTGTCATCTCGACGAATATACTTTGCAGCCTATCCTAACGAGCTAGCCTCGTTTCACCGATGGGTACCACAGCGTTCAAGCACGTGCGCTTGGCTGCTGTTTCCAGCAAGCGTGTGTGGAGTTTTATTGGTATGCTTGCTGCCCTCGCTGCTGATCGCTAGGGAAAAAGTTACATTGCTGGTGCTGCCGCCGGGACTGTTGTGGTTGGGGTTGATGATTTTGGCGGGATGGCCCGGCATAAGGGCCGGGGCCCGCATTCTCGCCGTGCTGGTACTCCTCGCCAACACCCGCAGATGAGCAGGGAATTTCGCCTACAACGGCAATGCGGATTTTCTAGCGACAATTGAAAGCTGGGCCACTCACTCGGCGGGCACACGCACCAGCAGATGTCCATGTTCATTGACCCGTGTCGATAGGAATGGCAGGTCGCGTTTTGCGGGTCCTTCAGTTACCTTGCCGCTCGGATCGAATGTGGAGCCATGGCAGTCGCAATAGAAGGAACCATCGGTCTCAGCGGCGAGCTTACACTTTTTGTGGGTACATACTGCGGAGAGTGCCAGAAGTTTCCCCTGTCTGCGGATAACGAAAAATCCCAGCCCGCGGAACTTGTCATGGACCCCATCATGGGAAAAGTTGCCGATCGGACCCGCATCGACCATTCGCTCTGAGGTGAGCGCTGCGGCGATGGCATTGCCGTTGCCGGCGGCACAGGCAGCGCACCAGAGGCTGGACAAACGCAGGAAGTGGCGGCGTCCAAGATTGATTTTCAGGTTAGATTCTTCTTTCATGGGCCGTGGTTAATATTCGAATACGAGACTGACGATCAAGCCGGCGGATACACCCTGGTGTGCCTCCTGACCGATGGGAAAGACATATCCCAATCCGATCCGCGGCTGCACCTCGCCAAGCGGAGAGAGGTTGGCGCGAATCGCCAGATTTCCGAGCAGGCTGTGGCTGCCCGCCGCGGCTTTGTTTAGCGCGTCAAGCCCTTGCAATTCGAAAACTGGCACGAGTTGCCTGATGCCCGGCAAGGGCAGGTCGCGCTGTGAAATCGCATACCCGAAGACCAGGCCGTATTCGATGGCTTGCGAGCTGCCGTCGGCTCCGCCTCCGAACAATGTGGAAACGCCGAGCAGCGATTGAATGGTGAAATGCCTGCCAAGACTCAGGGCGTTGAAAATCTTCGGTACAAACTCAGTGTGAATGCTAACCTGCGAACCCGTCGGAACGCCAACTTCCACTGCGGCACCCACTGTGGAATTGATGAATCCGTCGGCCGACACAAATTGATAGATCGGGTGGCGGGCGCCCAGATTGATGTTGCCGAGGCCGCGCTCGGTTTGTCCGTCCATTCTCGTCTGCTCGAAGGGCAGTTCCAACTCCAGGGTCAGCAAGCCAAAGCCTTTTTCCAACTCCGCCTTGGCAAAGTCGCCGCGTTGGCCGTGGGCCCAAGTGCGCAGCCAATCCACGCGGAATTCATTCATTTCCAATACCATTTCACCCACCAAAAAAGGCTCGGGAAAAGCCCCTCCCGCATAAGTGCTGCGCCGGTCTAGCAGGTCGCACAAGCCGTAGCGCGTGTCGCTTACCAAATCCACTGGCAGGCTTGAAACCGCCTCTGGACCGGTGCCTGCCATCGCGCTGGCTGGCAACTCCGTCCACATGATCCATACCAGCAAGCCATGGGCCATTGCGCGAGTCCATGGAGGGTCGATTTGCCGTGGCGATTTATTTCTATTGATTTTCATAAAGCAGTTTGTTGGCTCAGTCACGCCTATCATCCGGGCACCTGCGGTGAAATTAATGCAAATGAGTCTCAATAACAAGAACTTTTTTTAAAAACACCTTAAGCGTGGATCAGATGGGGCGATTGCCTGCCGCGGTCAGTGGGTGCACGTGTGCTTGTCGGCCAAGCGTCTGCGCTGGGTCGAAGCGATCTGTCGCCACGAGGTGAGATCGACTGCTGGGAGCTGAGCTTTGTATGTTCCGCTCAGCGGTCGGCGGCATGGCGGCGATTGCCACCGAAGTTGCGGCGCTGGCCATTGCGCTGGCCGCCACCGGCGTTAGACGGGGGGCGCGGGGAGTTGCCGCCGCCGGACTTGCCGCGGGCGTGGCGCTCGGCGAGTGCTTCGATGTGCCAGGCGTGGTCATCCCAACGGGGAATGGGCATGCGGATGATCTTTTCAATATCGCGCAAGTACTCTAGTTCGTCTTCCGAACAGAAGGACACCGCACGGCCCTCGGCACCGGCACGCGCGGTGCGGCCGATCCGGTGCACGTAGGCTTCCGGTTCGTTAGGTAAATCGAAGTTGACCACCAAGCCCACGTCCTTGACGTCCACGCCGCGAGCGGCCACATCGGTGGCCACGAGTACGGGCGTTAGGCCGCGCTTGAAGCGGTCGAGGGCTTTCTCGCGTGCTGCCTGTGACTTATTGCCGTGGATGGCGTCGGCGGGAAAGCCGGCGGCGCACAGGCTTTTGGCTAGTTTGTTGGCTCCGTGCTTGGTGCGGCTGAACACGATGGTGAGCTTTTGTTGAGTGGCCTCGGCCTGGCTGCGCAGCAATTGGTCGAGCAGCGGTCGTTTGTCCTCACGGGTCACGAAGCACACCTGTTGGTCGATTTTTTCGGCGGTAGTGGTTTCCGGTGTGATGCTAATATGAGCGGGCTCGCGCAGGATGGTGCGGGCGAGTTCCACAATGTTAGGAGCGAGGGTGGCGGAGAAAAATAGCGACTGGCGTTTGGCTGGCAGCATCGCAACAATGCGTTTTACATCGCGCAAAAATCCCATATCTAACATCCGGTCCACTTCGTCGAGAACGAAAAACTCGACTTGGCCGAGGTCGATGTGGCGTTGGTCGATGAGATCCAACAATCGCCCCGGGGTGGCCACCAGCACATCGACGCCGCCGCGCATGGCGTTGACCTGAGGCACTTGGCCGACGCCGCCGTACACGAGGGTTTGGCGGAAATTGACGTGTTTGCCATAAGTGGTGAAGCTTTTGCCGACTTGGCCGGCGAGTTCGCGGGTGGGAGCGAGCACCAGGGTGCGGCAGGAGCGCGGGCGGACCTGGCGGGGTTGCTGATGGAGAGCGTTGAGGATCGGCAGGGCGAAGCTGGCGGTTTTGCCGGTGCCGGTCTGGGCGCAGCCTAGCAAATCTCGGCCTTGCAGCAGCAGAGGGATGGCCTGGGCCTGGATGGGCGTGGGCACTGAGTATTGGAGTTCGCGCAAGACGAGGTGGAGGGGCGCAGCCAAAGGCAACGCCTCGAATGGGGTCGGGGTCATGGTGGTCTAATTTGCCAGCTCTAGCCGTGGATCGGCGACTGGCGTGGTGATGAGCGATAGCAGAAACCTCAAACAATCTCTCTCATCAATGAAGACCGGACAAGGGCCTGGCCTTTCAAACGGCCGGGCGGTGACAGCATTGTTGCTGCGCAGCGCTGCTATAAGCGCAGCCACGGGCTTGACAAGTAAAATCATCAACTATTCTTCGCGAATTTTATTTTTTGTCGTTGGAAGCTGGTGGCTGTCTGATAAGCACTGGTGGTAGCTTGCTTTCCACCATGTCCTATCCGACCCGTTTCCAACAAAAATCCCTGTGGAACGCCGCCACCGGCTTGTCGATCCTCATTCTCGGAGCCTTGCTGGTGCTGCTCACTTGGCTGGTGGGTGCGATTTTCGGCTTTCTGCAACCGGTGCTCATCCCGCTGATCGTGGCAGGAATTATCGCCTATCTGTTGGATCCGGTGGTGTGCTTTTTGGAAAAGCGCGGGCTAGGTCGCCTGTGGTCGGTGGTGACGGTGTTTGTGGTGATGCTCATTGGTATCGCGATGCTCACGGCGGCGGTGTCGGCGGGCATTCAGCGCAGTCGTATGGCCCTCAAGGAAAGCGCCGCGCTGCCGGTTACCACCGCGGCGGCGGCCGAGACTAACGACTCGCGGCAACTCGCCCCGGCCTTGGCGCGCGCGCTCCACGATTTGCACAAGCGCTATCCAAGCGGGCTGCTGGGTTGGGCTCTGACTGAAACGACGGATGGCGGGCTGCCGCTCAGTGATAGCGAGGGAGCCGAGGCGGAGGCGGGTTCGCTGGAATTTTTCTGGCGCACCAATGGCGGACGTTTGCTCAACCCATACCAAGGAGTCATCACTCAGACCGCGTGGGCGTGGGTCACGGCAGGTTCGTCGAAGGTGCTTGGCATGTTAGGTCTGGTTATAGGCATGATTATGGTTCCGGTCTATCTATTTTTCTTCCTCAAGGATTCCGCCTCGATCCGCGATCACTGGCATGATTACGTGCCGCTGCAAGCCTCGCGTTTTAAAACCGAGTTGGTCGATACGTTGCAGGAAATCAACGGCTACCTCATTGCGTTCTTCCGCGGTCAGGTATTGGTGGCGCTCATCGATGGCATTCTGGTGGGCATCGGCCTGGAAATCTACGACCTGCCATATGGCTTTCTCATCGGTATTTTCATGGCCATCCTTGGCGTCATCCCTTACGTCGGCAGTATCCTGTGCATGGTGCCCGCCTGCATCATCGGCTACCTGCACGCGCAGGGGTTGGCACCCTTCGGCTTGAGCCCGTGGGCCTACGTCGGCGGAGTGTTGGCGATTTTCATCGGCGTCCAACAAATCAACTCGCTCGTCACCGCGCCAAAAATTGTCGGTGATTCGGTTGGGTTGCACCCGTTGACGGTGATTTTTTCGATGTTATTTTGGTCGCTGGTATTGGGTGGCTTTGTTGGAACGCTGCTGGCGGTGCCGTTTACCGCGGCTGTGAAAGTATTATTCCGGCGCTTCATTTGGGAGCGCCAGTTGCGAGACGGTGCGCTGGAGCAATTGGTGTAAGCCGCCGCCACGCACGGTTTAAGGGCAATTCGGTTCGGTTAAGGCCGAATTCCGAAGTTGGATCCTAGCAGTCGGATAGGTTAACCACAGATTTCACAGATTGAAATAGGTCCTATTTTACAACTTCTCCGCAGTTTGCAAATGGTGAAACATTCCAAACTGGAAAATCCGTGTAATCTGTGGTTGAAAATTCCTAACCGAAAGGCGCGCGGGTTCACTCGCGGTGGCGCTCGCGGATGGCGTTCTCTGCGGTTTCTATCCGCACCAGCAGTTCCGGATCTGCGCCGGCGCGAGCGGTCTCCAGCACGGACAAGCTGGCGCTGCCACCCACCTTGCCGAGCATGTGTGCGGCGGAATAGCGCAAGCCACCGCTCAGGTCCTTAAACTGGCTGATGAGAGTGGCCTCAATCGGCTGGCCCAGTTCGATGTAGTACGGTTCCCAGGTGCCGGAATCCGCCCGCCACAAGCTGTTAAGGATAGGGATGATGGAGATGCGTTTGGCTTTGACTAGCAAGGCGATCATTTCCCGGGGCACGGTTTTCTTGGCGGCCACGAGTTTGCGCAGCGCCACCTCTGCGGCCTCCGCGGCTGAGTGGCTTTCGTCAGACCAGCGCATCAGCGCCCGACACAAATCCTCCTTAAATTCCACGCCATCTTCCCTGAGCAAGGCGATGAGGCGACGGCTGATGTCATTGCGGTAGAGCTTGGGCGGGGCGTCCGCCAGGCGTTTGACGGCGGCTTGCACGCGCTCCAAGTCAATGCATTCAAGTTCCCGCTTGTTGAGTTCGTAAAATGCCGGATCCTCTTTGTCGGCGAGTTTGTCTATCGGGCCGGCGAGAAAATTGCTGTTGTTTACCCGGAGTTCAATCACATCAAGGTCCCGGTAAATTTGGCTCAGTTCGCCTAACGGAGCGGCCAGATCGGCAAGTTTTTCTATCGGCATGCTCACCCCAGTCACCACCATCAAATAGTCATGGTGTCCGCGTGGATAGGGGTGGGACGATGGTTCCGCAGCGGTTGCCCGCAATAGGTAATCGCGCACCAGCAGTTTGTTGCTTTCGTCAAGTCCGCGCAGCCACAAGCCATAGGCATGTCTGCCGCTGCCTTCCTTGGCCAGTCTGGCATTCTGGCTGATGAGTGGATCGGTGCCGATAAGTTGGCGCAGTTGGGAGAGGCGGTCAGTTTTCGCGCCTGTAGCCCGCCCGTGGAGAGCCGGCTCATCGTTTACCAGCGTCTTACGAGTCGGGGCATCGGCAGCACCTTCGGTGAACACCAGCGGCAGCGGCAGCAGCGTGCCACAGCACAGCAGAGAAAATAGCAGTGCCGTTTTACGCGAGTGGGGGTTGGCATAAAATAGCAAAAGCGTGGCAATCACCGAGGCGAATCCAGCCATCAGCATGCGATTGGTGGTGGACATTCCATCGAGCATTCCGCCATGGCTCGCCCCGAAAAATAGCAATAGAGCGATGAGCAGCACTCCGCTCACTGCCGCCGCCCCGGCGATCATCCGTTGCGGAGCCACCGGCTCAAAGCTCGATGCGTCCGCATGATCTGTATAGCTGATGGTTTGGAGCCCTTCGGGCACTGCGGCAACAATGGGCACCCGCTGATAACAGTTGAGCGAAAACTGTGGGTGCTCGCCTGGATAAAATTTGCGCGAGCGCAAAATTACCTCGTCGCTGATGCGAAACCTTTGTTCGCAAGCCCCGCATTCCACCGTGCGTTCGCGTAGCACCGAGTCCACCTTGAAGCGCTGGCCGCAATGCGGACAGCGAATCAAAAGTTGCGGGGTTTCGTCGGGTGATGATGCCATGCCCAGGGCACTATGCATCCTGATTCGGCCAACGCAACGCCATATATCGCTGCCCTGCCGTGATTCGGCGGTTTTCAGCAAGTCCTAAGCCCCTTGATGCTCAACCGACTCACGCCGGCACCTGGGCAGTGGTCCAGCGCGCCTGTCCACGCCAGCGGGAAATTTTTCGTGGCCTGTGATTCGGCTCTTTACAAGCCGGTCGGAGTTGCTATTTTTTCGCCCCCAAGCAAGGAGAGGTGGTCGAGTGGTCTATGGCACCCGATTCGAAATCGGACGTGGCAGTGATGTCACCGTGGGTTCAAATCCCACCCTCTCCGCCAGGCATCGTTTGGAGCGCAGCAACAAATGATGCCTGCCACGGCGTAGCGCGCGGCAAGGCGCACGAAGCCGGGTCTAACTAACCCAACATTGCTCTCAAAACTACGGCCTGGCAAGCCCGCCCGCCATAGCTAGCGGCACAAGCCCCCCGGTTTGGGCTGGAGGTAGTGACTGCCGCACAGCGAGTGGCGGAGTGGTCAGATTTTTTTGGCGCGCAGGACGAGCAGGGGGATATTGGTGTGGTGACGCACCTGAGTGATGGTGCTGCCGTGAAACAGGTCACCGAACAAGCGGTGGCCATGACTGGTCACGGCGATCAAATCACATTGCTCCGCGGCCGCGGTTTTCAATATCTCGGTCGGTGGATTGCCAAGCGCCAGGTGGGTGGTGACGACGAGATTTTTGGCCCGCAGGGCGGCGGCGGTTTTTTCCAGATAGGCGCGGTCGTCTTTCATCTCCTCGGACTCGGCCAACTCGAACTTGCTATAGTTGCGAGCGGCCCAGCCATCGGCAACATGCAAGAGCAGGAGGGTGGAGCGGAAGTGTTGAGCCAGCTCGGCGATATGCGGCAGGATGGTCTCATCCGCCGGGCCATTTTCGAGAGCGACGAGGATTTTCTGATACATGGGATGAGTGGCGGGGGTGACGGTTGGCGTTATTTTCCGACGATGATTCGCCAAGCATCGGTGAGGGCTTCAGGCAGGCTGTAAATATCCATCACGGTGATGACAATGGCACTGGACCAGCCCAGGATCAACAGAATCCACCCGTTGCGCCACTGGCCCATGATTTTTCGCGAGGAGGTGAAATGCAGTAGCGGAAACATGGTAAACGGCAAGATGAGGCAGAGGATTACCTGGCTCAAATTCACCAGATCGGTGACGCTGCGGCTGCCACGGATGGTGATGATGACAATGGCAGGCACCACGGCTAACAGGCGCGAGAGGAGCCGCCGCAACCACGGCCGGATGCGCCAGTTCATGAACCCTTCCATCACCACTTGCCCGGCCAGCGTGCCGGTGATAGTGCTGCTCTGGCCGCTGGCCAGCAACGCCACCGCGAACAAGGTGCTCGCCGCCGCCGTGCCAAGTAAGGGGGCGAGGGTCAGATGGGCGATGCGAATCCAGTCGCTGTCTTGAGCAAATGCGACGACCTGCCCGCCAGCGACGACTACGCTTTCCTTGCCGTAGAAAACCATTGCGGCCAGCACCAGGATGCCTGCGTTGATGAAGAACGCAACGGTCAGGGCGACGATGGCGTCGACGGTATTGAACTTGATGGCCGTGCGCAGCGAGTTTGCATCGCGGCCGAACTTGCGCGACTGGACCAGCGCCGAATGCAGGTAAAGGTTGTGGGGCATGACCGTCGCGCCGATGATGCCAATGGCTACCACCATCATCCCGGTCTGGCGCAAATTCGGCCGGACCAGCGCCCCGGCCATTTCTGCAAACCCCGGCTGAGTCTGTGGTAACACGAAAATCTCGATGCCATAGCACACCCCGATGGTCAGCACGAAGACACCGATGAGGGCTTCGATCATGCGCATGCCCATGCCCTGCAAGGCCAGCAGCAGCAGCACGTCAAACGCGGTGATGACAATCGCCCAGGTGATGGGGATGTGGAAGAGCAGGTTCAAAGCCACCGCGCTGCCCAGTGCTTCTGCCAAGTCGGTGGCGACCACCGCGAATTCCATGGTGATCCAGTTAGGCCAGCGCATCCAGCGCGGGTAGAAATCGCGGCTGCATTGCGCCAGATCCTTGCCGGTGGCCACCCCGAGCCTAGCGGCCAGGATTTGGAGAATGACGGCCATGAAGCTGGCCAGCGCCACGACCCACAGCAGGTCATATTTAAACTGTGCGCCAGCAGCAAGGTCGGTACCCCAGTTGCCGGGGTCCATGTAGCCCACGCTGATGAGAATGGCCGGTCCTGAAAACGCCCGCCATTGCCGCCAGAACCCCGCCTTGGCATGTGGCACGCTCACGGTTTGATAGGATTCCGGCAGGCTGTGGTCTTCGCCGCGCGAATCCTGCGATGGCGTGCTGGCGGCTGGCGTCTTCATCTAAAGTCTGTTTCGGGTAATGGTGCTCGTGACAGTCGGTGGTGACGCGGAAATTCCTGGTTGGATTCATCGCTCCAAGACAGCCGTCGTCGTGCTTATGGCGGCCATCCCACCCCATGTCAAGCAGGGCGAGTCAAGAAAGGAGGTATCAGCAACCCGCAGGACAGCTTGCCACACAACTTCTAACCCTAGAGCCGCGCACAATAACAACTGTCGCAAGGCATCTGAGATGCGTTGTAGCGGCAGTCTGTCACCGCCAATGTGAATGAAATGGCGTTTGTTGACAACTCTGGTTCATTGGCGGTTCTAGGGCCTCGGCGGTCATAGACTCGCCGCTAGAAAGCGACAGATATTCTTGCGCGGCCGTTTGGCGATGGTCTGGTGAGCGAGTCAACGCAGACCCGGGCCGTCGTCCATCATGGCCCGCAGGTCAGCCTCGCTCAGGCCCGGGGCTTCGCTCAGGCCGGCCTCGTCGATGGCGGAGGCCAGGCTGCGTTTTTTTGCCTGCAGGCGCAGCACTTTCTCCTCGACGGTGCCGCGGGTGAGCAGGCGGTACACCGTGACCGGGCGGGTCTGGCCGATGCGGTGGGCGCGGTCGCTGGCTTGGGCCTCGGCTGCCGGATTCCACCACGGATCGAAGTGAATGACGGTGTCTGCGGCGGTGAGATTGAGGCCGTAGCCGCCGGCTTTGAGGCTGATCAAAAACACCGCTGGTCCGTCGCTGGATTGGAAGCGATCGACCAATTCCTGGCGCTTGCGGGTCTGCCCATCGAGCCGCAGGCTGGCCTGGCCGCGTTCCACCAGACAATCCTCGATTTCCCGCAATTGGGTCTGAAATTGACTGAATACGAGCACCTTGTGATTTCCCGCCATGGCTTCATCGAGCAATTCAAGGAGGCGCTGGAGCTTGGCGGAGCGCTGGGCGATGGGCAGGCGTTTGAAACGCTCGTCGCCGAGCAATGCCAAGTCGCAGCAAGTTTGGCGCAGGCGCAACAGGGCGGTGAGCAGCCGCATGCGTGCGGCACCCGCTTGGCCCGCATCCTGGATCGTGTCGACCTGTTGGCGGCCGGCCACCAGCAATTCGCGATAGACGCTTTGCTGCTCGGGGCTGAGGTCGCAGAATTCGTCGATGATGAGTTTGGAGGGCAATTCGGGTGCCACCTGTTCCTTGGTGCGGCGGAGCAGGAAAGGTGCGGTTTTGAGGCGCAGCCGCTCGAGCAGGGCGGGCATCGGCTCGCCGGAAACGAGTGGCAATTCGTAGCTTTCGCGGAATTCTTGGCGGCTGCCCAGCCAACCGGGGAGGATAAATCGGAAGATCGACCACAAGTCGCGCACGCCGTTTTCCACCGGGGTGCCGGTGAGGGCGACGCGGCGGGCGGCCCGCAATTTTGCCAGGGCCTTGGCGTGATCGGTGTCGGGGTTGCGCATCAAACTCGCCTCATCCACCACCACCAAGGCGTACTCGCGCCGCAGGTGCCAGGCCAGGTCGCGGGCCAAGGTCGCATAACTCGTTAAAATCACCTCACCGGCGCTTACACGCTCGCGTTGGGCATCGCGCCCGCTGCCATGCAAGATGCGCACCCGCCGGCCCGGCGCAAAGCGCGCTATCTCAGCCCGCCAGTTGCCCAGCAGCGAGGTGGTAGCCACCACCAAGACCAGCGGCTCGGCAGACGAATCCGGGCAGGATGCCTGGTCCACCGTGGCGCGACCATCCTGCCTGCCGCCATTCTTCCTCGCCTCACCCGTGGTTAAATACTCGAATAATCGCTCGATTAAAACGATTGTTTGAATCGTCTTCCCAAGGCCCATGTCATCGGCGAGAAGGGCGCCACCGAAGCGTTCGACGCGGTCCCAGAGCCAGCCCGAACCGTGAGCTTGATAGGGCCGCAATTCCGCATCGATGGCAGCCGGTATTGGGTCGTGTGAAAATATGTCTGATTGGCTGGTTGTCAACGACTTGTCGAGTTTTTTACGCAGTTCATGAATCAGCTCGCCGGTGCGGGCCGAGGCGGTGAAATGGCCGCCTTGCTGGCGCACATCGAGCTCGGCGAATAGCGGTTCGATGAGGTCGGAAACCTCGCTGGAAATGATCAGACGACGGGCGTTTTGTGACGCAGTGGTTGTTTTCCCTGAAGCCAATAGGCGGCGAATATCGGCGGCCGGGATGACTTCCCCAACATTCGATTGAAACGAAAGGTTGAAATCCAACCAATCCTCGCCGGAGCTGAGGATTTCGATTTTGGGTTCGACGAGGACGATTTGGCGCTGTGCGAGACGGAAGTGTTCGCGCTCGGTGACGGTCCAGGAGCGGTGGAGTCCGGGGAGGGTGTGGGTGAGGAAGTGGATAATGGCGGATTCGCCGTGCAGCGTCCACAGACCGCTGGTCGGATCGGCGGTGACAAATCCGGCATGCGCGAGCCTGGAGGCGGCGCGATTTTCCGCCTCCAAATCGCGGATTTCGCAGTGCTGCTCGTCGCTGAGGCGGGGCAAGCCGGGCAGGGTGGTCTGGCCGGGCGGGACTGGGGGAGCGCCGGGATAGAGGATGGCGAGGTTGGCCTCGAGGTGTTGGAGCGAGCCATCCAAGGTGAGTGCCACGGTGAAGGGTGCAGCGGTGAAGCGGAGGGCGTCGAGCCAGCAATCCGCGGGGAAGGCGAGCCATTCCTGCCAAGTCTCAAGCCGGGCGAGAAATGCTTGCGTTGGCAATTCAACGGGGCGGCCGGCGATGAGTTCGCCGAGTGGGTCGGCGAGGCCGGGCGGGATGGAGCCCGGGCCGATGTGGGTGAGGGCATCAGGCGCGAGTTGCCAGCAGTGGCCGGCGAGAATCACCCGCGGGTGGGCGGCATGTTGCGGGATGAGCCGTAGGCTGGGCGCCTGGTGGGTTAATTCACGGATCGCTAGGGTGCCGGCGGCGCGGATTTCCAATGGCCCGCGGTCTTTGCCGACGCTGATGCGCGGGTGGCCAGTGAGTGCCTCCAAAAATCCACTCAGCGCAACGCCTTCGAGTTGGAGATGCAACGGGGATTTAGCAATGCCACCGGCAGCGGCCAGCCAGCCGCTGAGGGCCGGGTCGGCCGCTACGGATCCGGCGCTGTGGCTGAGGGTGGCGGCGAGCCGGCCACGGACGAGGGCGTCGCGCCAGTTGGGGGCCAGCAAAATATCCCAGGCCTGGGGAGCGGTCGTGCCTAGCGGCGGTGGCTGATGGGTTAGCGCGGGTATGCCGGGCTGTGGGGTTAGTGCGGGCGTGCCGTGCAGTGCGGCGAGCCCCACCGCAACGGCATGCGCGCAAACGGCACCGCTGGCTTGGTTGTCCGGGCAGGAACAGCGGGTCTCAAAAGCGCTGGCAGAGGTGACGCGCACGCTGACGCGCCGCAAGATCCGGCCCTCGCGCACACTGCCTTGCCAGCCGTCGGGGGTGGATTTCACCATGCTGGCGGCACCGGTCGCGCAGAGGGACTGACCCGCTTTGAAGGCCTGCCATGAGGCCGCGCCCCGCAAGGTTGATTCCGTCCAGCTCATGCGCGGGGCACAGTGCAGGCCAAGCCGCCGCGGCGCAAGAACGGATCGTGGGTGTTTCAGTCCGTCAATCTTGTTGACGGCTTGGACCAATTCAAACCTTTGTGTTGGCGCCAACTCCGATAGGCCTTGGCTTGCTCGCTTTTTGGCAGCAGCAGGCGCGCCGGATCTTCACCTAGAAATGTCTCGAACTCGCCCCTCGCTGCGGTGGCCCGGCCATCCGCGGCGGCCGTCGCAGATGTTGGCGCGCCTTTGGGTGATTGGAGCGCGCGTTCAATGCGCCGCAGGCAGCGACCGTTACGGATCACCGCCGCTAACAAGAACAACAGGCATCCCGCAGACACTGCGAGCAGAATGAGGCTAGCCAAACTTTCCGTCTCTGACATGCGTGCAAGGCTGGCGATGGTTGCTCCTCTCGCCAAGTCAATAGTTTGGCGGCTTTTGTCGTCGTCCGGAAGGATCGGCCATGAACCGAGCCTGCGGCACTTAGGGAGCGACGACGTTACTGTCGTCGTGCGGAAGGATAGGCCATGAACCGAACCTGCGAACTCCTTCATGGGCCGCGCTTCCGCTACCACCACAAGAATGTGGTGGCTCCTTAGCGGCCAAGGTACTTGTCCTTTTCAGGTTGATGCGTCCCTCACTGCCCGATCGAGCGCAGCAGGGCGGCGGCTTGCTGATGGGCTGGGTTGCGTTGGAGGGCGTCGCGGGCGGCGGCGGCGGCAGCGTTGGATTGGCCGAGGCGCTGATAGATGGTGGCCAGAGCATATGGCGGCTCTGGATCAGCGGGTCCGAGTGTCGAGGCGTTGCGCAATGAGATAATGGCCGCCGCCTCATGGCCTTGGCTGGACAACAACAGGCCAAGGTTGTAGTAGGCCCTTGCAAAGCGCGGATTGAGGCGGATCGCCTCGCGCAACTGCGCTTCGCTGCCTGCCTCGTCGCCGAGCTCGGCCAAGGCCAGCGCCCTTAGGTAGGGGATTTCCGGATCCTTGGGGGCAATTTTTGCCGCTTCGGCCAGCACCGGAATGGCTTCGCGGGTGCGGCCCGCACCTGCCAGATAGACTGCCAGTTCTTGCCGCGCCACAGCCGATCCCTGGTCCCAGTCGGCAGCCTTGTGCAGGTGAGCTTCCGCCGCCGCCCCCTCGCCGCGATGGCGGGCCAAGCGCGCCAAGCGCATCTGCCCAGCGGGCTGGTCGCCTTGGTGTTGCGCCACCTTTTCCAGGTCCAAGAGCAAGGCGTCGTCTTTGGGCAGGCGGTCGAGCGCCCCCCAGCCGGCGTCGAGGCGCACCGATCTAACTGGATCCTTGGATAAACGTGCCCACTGGGTGCCGGAGGCTGGCACCCGAGCTAACAGGAATGCGGCGGCCCCGCGTGCCAGTGGATCCGGGCTGGCAGCGGCCTTCTCGGCGCGCTGGGTGACGCGTGGGTCCTCCGCCCATGGTTCCATCAGGCGCAGCAAGGTCGCCTGCCAGGCGGTGTTGTCCTCAAGGTCAAACGCCGCTAACAACTTGTCCATGGCCTCGGGCTTGTCGGCATAAGCCGCCGCCACCGCCCGGGTGCGCTCCCGTGCCAACGGCTTTTTCGTGGGCCCGTACCATTTGTTAGTCCACTCAATCTGCCAGTCCAGTCCCTTGTCGGCATGGCAGGTGTTGCAGGCGTTGGGGGTGCCCAGTTCTTTTGTTAGTACGGGGTCTGGGCTGGGAAACCGGTGGTCGCTGCGGGCATCGCGGCCCATGTAGATGGATTTGGGCATGTGGCAGTCCACGCAGCGGCTGCCGGCGCTGCCCGGTTTGTGGAATGAATGTGCCAGCGGGTCGATGACGATGGCGCCGCGCAGGCCGCTGGCGTGGCATTGCATGCACAACGTGTTCGTTTCCACGGCGGGTTTGCCGCCCTTGGGGGTGGCGGCGTGGGGGTCATGGCAATCGATGCAGGAAATCCCCTTGTGGCCCATGCGCGAGAGCAACAGCGAGGTGAAGTTGTAATCCTCGTCGATCTGCTGCCCATCCGGATGATAGAGGCCAGGCTGGCTCGGCAACGCCAGGCTGTAGTGGTCAAAAAAATTATCGCCTATCAGGAATTTTTCATCCAGTTCCTCGCGCCGGCTGTGGCAGGTGGCGCAGGCATGCATCCACTGCTGGGGCGTGTACTTTTTCTTAAAATCCACGATGCATTCGTTAGGCCGGCGTGAGTCCTGCGACGGCCCGTGGCATTGGGTGCAGCCGACGCCTTGTTCGAGCCAGCGGGTGGCGTAGCCGTCGGTTTCGGGCAGATAGTTTTTGCGATACTGGGTGAAGTGGCAAGCGGCGCACTGGCTATTCCAGTTCATGCCGCGTTGCGTCCAATGCCCCCATTCCTGCGGTTTGCGCTGGTCGCTTCCAAACATACTGAACCATTCCTGTTTGGTTGGGTCCCAAGCGGCGTCGGGCACCTGGTAGCGACCGTTGCCGAAATCCAGCACGTATTGGATGAGTGGCCGGTAGCCGATGGCCATGGGGGGAGCCAGCGCGATGGGTGGCACTTTTGAGTTATCATCATGCCATTGGATGCGCGGGGCACTCTCGCCGCCGGTAAATTTCCAGTGGATATTGCCCAGATCCAATGGCTTGGCCCGAAACGCCCATGCGTCCTCTAGCGAACCCACCTTGCGATGGGCCAAAGCATGCATCGAGCCCCGCCACACCTGATCCGCCGCCTGATGACAGGCACTGCACTCAGTCGATTTCGCCAACTGCGGCAGCGCAGCAGCCTCCGGCCCTGCATGGCCGGTTTTGCGCCCGCACGAGCCAAGCCCGAGTGCCAGCGGAATGGCTAACAACAGCATCCGGCAAATCATCACACGCCAGATGTGCGCCAATCCACCTCACCCGGCAAGTCTCAATTCCTGGCTGCCGCGTCCCGCCTAGGGTGATTGGCTAAATCAGCCTCTATTCAAGGAACTGCAAAGATTTTTAAGTTTGGGCTAAACATAGGTGCTGATTTTTTCATGCTACCCGGGTCATGACCCCGCCGCACCTTTGCTCAACGCTGGATGAAGTCACCCAAGGCCGTGAAATTAGGACGGCCACGACAGAACTTGAAATTTCACTATTGCGTGAAGCCCTCAAGAAGAACCAGAAGAACCTGCATCTTTTTGCCGGCACCTTGCTAGACACCCGCCCTCTGGATCTCGCCGGGCAACTCGAATGCGGCCACGGTCGCA
>Ga0114962_10000308_pt1 | contig 42698 bp, 32 predicted proteins | sample C_130820_MF_Meta_FD_87017 | JGI IMG/M metagenome (GOLD analysis project Ga0114962, IMG submission 87017) | Freshwater microbial communities from Lake Croche, Canada to study carbon cycling - C_130820_MF_MetaG | ecosystem: Environmental > Aquatic > Freshwater > Lake | place: Lake Croche, Canada...
ATGACGGGTGAACAACGCTTTTACATGGGCTGGGCGCAAGTTTGGAGAGGTAAAGCACGAGAATCCGAAGCCATTCGATTGATTAAAGTCGATCCACATTCCCCCGCGGAAGTGCGCGGCAATGCTCCTTTGGTGAACCAACCCGGCTTTTATAATGCGTTTGGAGTGAAATCAGGCGACAAACTGTATCTACCTGAAGCAGAGCGGGTCACGATTTGGTAAGGTCGATGCCCCCCCACATCCGCAAAACGCTCAACCGCAAATCGGGGTTTGTGCGTAAATCCTTCATGCTGAACCTGATGTTGAGTTTGGCCTTCGCTTTCACCGCTTCAGGAGTCTTGGCGGATGACAATGGAGGAGGGGGGAAGATTGGAATCCAACTCGATTACATGGATCCCTCCGTCTCCCCGCGTATCAACCTCTTTAAATACGCCAATGGAAGATGGCTAAAAGACACCCCTATTCCCGCCGACCGGGCCATGTTTGGGATTGATGCCCTCACCCAAGAAAAAACTGAATTACAGCTCAAGGTGTTGGTGGAGCGCTTAGCCCAACGCAACGATCTAGCGGCGGGTACCGATGAGGCCAAAATTGCCTTACTGTATAAAAACTTTATGGACGAGGCCGCCATTGAACGCGCAGGCCTCAAACCAATCCTTCACCTGATCGAACCCATTGATGCACTCACATCGCATCATCAATTAGCCCAACTCTTTGCCAAGTTATCACGCTCTGGGGTCACCATTCCCTTTGACTTTGGGGTGATGCAAGACGAAAAGCATGCCGATCGCTATTCCCTTCATCTCAGTCAAAGCGAACTTTCACTCCCAGACCGAGAGTACTACCTCGACCACAAAGACCAGCGTTTTCGTGTTTTCCGCCAACATTACGTCACGTATATCCAAGGTCAGCTCCAGCGACTCGGGGTTAAGCATCCCCAGGACGCGGCCCGGCAGATCCTTTCTCTTGAAACGGAGATCGCAAAAATTCAGTGGGATCGGGTACAAAACCGTGATCCACAGAAAACTTATAACCCCCGTTCCATACAAGCCCTGAAAAAGATGGCCCCCCATTTGGCTTGGGACTCACTCTTGAAAGAAGAATCCTTACCCCCTGATCCCGGGCCAATGATTGTTGGGCAACCGAGTTATCTGATTCGGCTGGATCGATTAATCCAGAACACCCCGCTCTCGGTTTGGAAAACTTGGTTACGTTGGCAAGTGCTGCGTGCCTATGCCCCAATGCTGGATCAAGATCTCGCTCACCGACAGTTCGCTTTTGAGTCAGGAGAATTGCGAGGCGTGCCAGAACAAAAACCCCGATGGAAGCGCGCCCTACAATTGATTGAAGCAACCATGGGGGAAGGGCTGGGTCACCTCTATGTTGATGCCTACTTCATGCCTACATCAAAGGCCAAAATTCAACATATTGTCGATCACCTGATCGCGGCGTATGGCGAAAGTATCGATCATCTGGACTGGCTCAGCCCCGAAACCCAGCAAGCTGCGCACAAAAAACTCAATCATATCAATGCCAAGTTGGGTTACCCCAACACCTGGCGGGAGTATTCAGCACTTGATTTTATAGATGGGAATGTACCGGAGAACTTTGCGCGGGCGATGGCCTTTGAGTCGGCTCGCAACAATGCGAAATTAGGGCGCACGGTGGATCGGGATGAATGGATGATGACCCCTCAAACCGTCAATGCTTATTACAACCCAACATTAAACGAGATTGTATTTCCTGCCGCGCAATTACAAGCCCCGTATTTTGACGAACAAGCGGATGATGCAGCCAACTTCGGCAATATCGGTTTTATTATTGGACATGAACTCAGTCATGCCTTTGATGATCAAGGCGCTCAATTTGATGAAATTGGGAATTTACGGGACTGGTGGACTGAAAAAGACCACGCCGCCTTCCGTAAAAAAACCGCAGCGATAGTGGCGCAATACAATGTGGCTGAACCCCTGCCAAAAGTATTCGTGAATGGCGAACTCACCTTGGGTGAAAACATCGCCGATAATGCGGGACTGACCATTGCCTGGAAAGCTTACAACGCTTCTCTAAACGGCAAACCCTCCCCAGTCATCAATGGCATGACGGGTGCACAACGCTTCTTCATTAGCTACGCGCAAAGCTGGATGGGCAAATTAAGAGAAGCAGACCTATTACGTCTTCTCAAAACAGATCCGCATGCCCCGATGGACGTTCGGACGAATTGGGCGGTTCGTAATCAGGATGCCTTTCATGAAGCGTTTGGGACCCAGCCAGGAGATCCGCTCTGGCTCGCCCCCGATCAAAGGGTCAGGCTGTGGTAGATCTAATGCAAATACTATTTTCGTGCGATCAGAAATGAAGTCTGGATGGGGCCTAGACCTTTGCATTCGATCAGATCGCGTTCTTCTAAAATAAAATGTTCTTTTAATAGAACATGCGTCATAGAGGTCATTTGAATGCGTCCATTTTCTGAAGTCGACTCCATTCTTGACGCTGTATTGACTGTATTACCCCAAAGATCATAAGCAAATTTAGTAAACCCAATCACGCCGGCGACCACGGGACCAGAGTTCAACCCAATACGCATATTGAGTTCCATTCCATTTTTTTCGTTGAACTCTTTAAGATCTTCAAACATCCCTAAAGCCATATCTGCAACAATCTCGGCATGATCCGAACGCGGAATAGGTAACCCTCCCACGGCCATGTAGGCATCACCAATTGTTTTGATTTTTTCGATGCCCAGGTTTTCAGCACGTTGATCAAAGCGGCTAAAAAGATCATTCAAAAGCTTAACCAATTCCTGAGCTGTTTTACCTGAAGACATTTTGGTAAAACCCACTAAATCACTGAATAATATGGTGACTTCAGGGTAAGATCCCGCAATATTAGACTCGCCTTTTTTAAGACGCTCTGCGATAGGGCGGGGTAGGATGTTGAGCATGAGCTTTTCAGTTTTTAGCTGCTCAATATTGAGTAGTTCTTTCTCATGCTGGAGCTGGAGAATACGTTCACGATCTAAATCTCGTAACCGCTTCTTTTCAAGCGATGAAAAAACGCGTGCTCGCAAAAGAATCCGGTTAAAGGGTTTAGGTAAATAGTCTTCAGCACCAATTTGAATGCATTCCACCGTCTTATCAAATTCGTCTGCCGATGACACTACAATTACAGGCAAATACTGAAGCTCGGGTTCTGATTTAAGTACACGCAGTGTTTCAAGCCCATCTAACTCAGGCATTTCCATATCTAAAAGCATGAGATCAAAGTTTTCTGACCTCGCTTTCTCTATAGCCTCATATCCATCCCCCACCTCAGTTATTAAGGTGATACCAATATTATTCAATTCTCGAGTCAATATTTTGCGAAGCGTGCGGCTATCATCCACGACCAGAACTTTTAATTCTTTAATTAATTCAAGAATTTCCTTGGAAACGTTGTTCGTTATGCCGTGTTCTGAAGTTGGTTCGATGGAATGACTCATACGGCCTTATATTTTGCGTTTCTGGTAATAATTGATTCGGTCTTGCTTGATCATCAAAAACCTGTCTTCGTACAGTAAAGATTCCGAAGACCCAAGCATCAATACAGAACCATCATCTGCTAAATGATCATAGAGTTTGTTGATAACTTCTAATTTGGTCTCGTGCTTAAAATAAATTAAGACATTTCGCAAAAGAATCAGATCATATTTAGCACTAACGGGCCATTCTTCAACCAGATTGAGTCTCTCAAAAACAATATTTTTCTTTAAATCAGGAATACGTTGCCAACAACCATTTTCTAATTGGGTGAAATAGGTTTGGATTTGATACTTGGAGAGGCCCCGAGAAATTTCAGTTTCATTGTAGATCCCCTCCACGCTTTTCTTTATAGCCGACTCGCTAATATCGGTGGCACGCATAAGGATATTCCACGAAGCTAAGTCAGGAAATGATTCCTTAATGAGTATCGCAAGGCTATAAGGTTCTTGCCCTGTAGATGAAGCGGCGCACCAAATATGGAGTTTTTTTTCTTCACTGTTTTTTTTAATTAAAGCAGGCAGGATATGATCCCGAATGCTTTCAAACGGGTGAACATCTCTAAAGAACATGGTTTCATTGGTCGTCATGGCTTCAAAGCATTCCCAATGTGGAGGACCAATCGGTGATAGATACAAATGCTTCAGCAGGGACGAATAATCAGAGAAACCCCGATTTTTGGCTATGACGCTGAGTCTTGAGGAGACTAAATATTCTTTTGTATGGTCTAGAGAAATACCCGTATGTTTTTCTAAAATACGATAAAAATATTCAAGATACAGTGATGCGTCTGACGCACTTATTTCAGTCATTTCAATTGCGTCAGAAAAGTTAATTCATCTGCAATCTTATCAAGAGGTAAGATTTTTTCTGCAAGGTTAGCTTCTACGATAGCCCCTGGCATACCCCAGACCACACTGGTTTCTTGGTCTTGAGCAATGACCGCCCCACCATTCAACAGAATTTCTTGCGCCCCCTTCAGTCCATCTGATCCCATACCAGTCAGCACAACTGACAATAGGTTTTTTCCATACACTCTGGCTGCGGTCCTAAATAAAACATCAACGGAGGGCCGACAGGAGTTTTCGGGGGGATCTTCATTCAAATGCATGGTTACTTTTGTCCCTTTACGCCTCAAGTAAAGATGAAAACCTCCTGGTGCAATGAACGCTTGTCCCGGCAAGGCTTCTTGCCCTTCACTCGGCTCTGAAACTGGAGTGGCACACATCTCCGTTAAACGTGAGGCAAGTTGCTCCGTAAACTTTGGGGGCATGTGCTGAACAATAAAGACGGGGACTTTTAAGGGCGTTTTTAAACCGCTAAACAAAGTCATTAAAGCCGCGGGTCCACCAGTTGAAACGCCGATCACCACGGCGTCAATCCGTCTGGAGGGATTCTGTTCCAGAATTTTGATAGCCTCAGTTACAACCGTCTCAGGCATTTTGACCGGTGCTTCATGTATTGCAGGTTTGACTTCGAATTTTGTGACAGCTTGACCCATTACTTGGGCTTGTTGCTCCCTTCTTGCAATGCCACGGTCCCTTAAGGAAGGGGCTTGACCTTCAATTTTATTCTTACTACTGCATAGATTTTTAATCTTTGGAATTAAATCAGATTCCAGAATTGCATACGTTGCTTCTAAATCCTGAACGTTCTCGGGTTTCCCCACGTAATCACTCGCCCCATTCGTTAAAGCATCGATCGTAATCTTTGCGCCGCGTTGGGTGAGTTTGCTGAACATGATGACCGGGATTGAGGGGCGGATCTTTTTAATTTCTTTGAGAGCGGTCAGGCCATCCATTTCTGGCATTTCAACATCCAGCGTCACGACATCGGGTTCAGATCGGCTCAGGGCCTCTAATGCCAAGATGCCATTAGATGCCGTTCCTACAACTTCAATATCCTCATGATGCAGAAGGGCATTCATGATGACCCTTCGCATCACAGAAGAATCGTCTACGATCAATACTCTGATTTTTTCTATTGGGTTCACTGAGTAGGGTTTATGTGTTTAGTCTGAAAAGATTCAGGATAAATCAATGACATCGATTTAATTGATACGAAGAGGACCGGGTAGGTTTTTGTGATGATTAAAATTCACAATACCCTTTTTATCCAAAATAATAATAAGGTTTTCAGGAAGTTTATGAACCCCCAATACAAGCTCTCGCGAAGTCACAGGAAAGTTGTTTGGGGGGGGCTCAAAAGTATCATCTTCAAGCGGAATAATAGGCCCCACATCATCCACAAGTAGAGCGAGCAACATAGAGTCACTTTGCAAAATGATGCTGATTTTTTCTTGCTTTTCTTCAGGTTGCGGTAAGCCCAACTTTTCGTACATATCAATTGCAGGAAGCAACTGCCCGCGTAAATTCATAATTCCACGAATTGTTTTAGGGCTCTTGGGGACATACGTGATTTCCAGATCATGGTTAACTTCAAGCACATGATTGGCCAGGACTCCAAAGTAATGTCCACCCAAATAAAAGGTTGCGTAGTCAGCAGCCATCATGACGTTTCACTCAGCAATTCAGCCACCACAGAGTATTGTGTTTTGACATCAATTAATCGATGCATAGCTATAATTTCATCTATGTTAATTACGTTTATGACGCTTTCACCCAGAGATACACAGCCTAATAAACCTTTCTGAGGTGGGTTTGCAGCATGCAACTCTTTTGTGGTGTAAATGATGTCGTGGACTTGAGAAACAACCAAACCTATTGGTATGTCATCTTGATAATGAACAATGACTGAAATAGTGTCTTCACTATTCCAGTTTTTTGGTTTAGCCCCAGAAACATAAGACTCTAAATACAGGAGCTCCATAATCTGGTCGTCATACTGAACCACATGTCTGTTTCCATTTTTTTGGACTCTGGCGGGCAGGATGATTTCGAGTCGCTTTACTAAATCGAGAGGGATAGCCAGTTTTTCCAGGCCTTCCAGTTCGAATAACAACATGGAGACCTCTTCTTCGGTGTCCAGTCTGGTGATCGCGTGCTCCTCATTGAGCGGCCTGGATTGAATTTTAGCCACAAGACCGGATTGGATTGCGATGCCATCTACATCAATGATCAATGCAACGCGGCCATCCCCTAAGATGGTCGCCCCACCAAAATCTGTAATGTCTTTGAAAAGGGGTCCCAGAGGTTTGACCACGATTTCTTGAATATTCTGGACCTCATCTACGATTAACCCGAATCTAACCCCTGAGGATTGCAAAATCACAATGTTGATGACATCGCTTAACTCAGGAGAATCATGATCAAACTCTAATTGTTGATATAGATAAAGTAAGGGAACGAGACTGTCTCTTAGGCGAAACACAGGAGTTCCATAAAAGTCCTCTAGGCCTTTATCACCGGAAGACAAATCAAGTCTGACCATTTCTAAAATACTACTTTGAGGAATGGCATATTGTTCTTGATTACATCGTACAAATAGAGCGGGCATGATTGCCAGCGTAAGGGGAATTTTCACCCTTATGGTGGTGCCTTTTCCGCTTAAAGACTCGATATCAATCGAGCCGCCAATATTGGCAATATTGGTCTTGACCACATCCATTCCAACACCACGGCCCGATAAATTTGAAACCGCATCTTTGGTTGAAAAACCGGGTTCAAAAATAAGCTCAAGCAATTGGTATTCTTGAAGATTTTCTGCCTCTTGGGCGGTGACCAGTTTGCTACTTACCGCTTTTTTTCTCACTGAGTCATAGTTAACGCCGGCACCATCGTCTGCAATGGTAATCACCACCATGCCATTTTCATGGCTAGCTTTGAGCAGCAACTTCCCCACTTCTGGTTTTCCTGCTCTGATTCTTTCTTCTGGGGTCTCAAGACCGTGGTCGATACTATTTCGTATCATATGCACCAAAGGATCGCGGATAGCATCGAGCAAACTTCGATCTAATTCGGTTTCTGTTCCTTCCTGAAGCAAACTGACTTTCTTGTTGCACTCATTGGCGACATCCCTCACTAATCTTGGAAACTTCGCCCAAACCTGAGAGATAGGTTGCATGCGTGTTTTCATCATGCGTTCTTGCAATTCTTGAGTCAGCAAGTCGATGGTTCGCACTGCGTTTGAAAAATTGTGGTCGCCAAACTCAATTGAAAAGGGCAACAAGCGATTTCTCGCTAAGACCATCTCACTCACAAGACTCATCAGTTGATCAAGCAACTCTAAGTTAACCTTTACAGGCGCCACCACATCTTGATGATTAGCCGAGTCCTCGGTTTCAGGATGGTGTTCTTCGGCATTTTCTGTTTCTGTGGTTTGCCCGGATAGCCCAGAGCTTGTTTTTGCAGAGGGATGTTCTAAGGAAATATCATCTAATAAAGGCTTTTCAGAATCGGGGGGCGAGGACGCTGCAACTGTTTCAGATTGCGCCTTTTCTGGTTGAGGTATCTTGTTTTCAGGTGAAAGGGCTTGCCCCGAGGCAAGTAAAAGAAGAGTTTTTATGAGTCCACTATCGTCACCGGAGGGCTCTTTTTGGTTGTTTTCTATCCCCTCGATAATCACACGGAGAGTATCTAAGGTAGACAGGAGAGTCGTAGTTTTTGTGGTGTCTAATCCAATGACCCCATCCCTTAATTTTCCGAGCATCGCCTCTGCAGCATGACATAGTTTCTCAAGGCGCTTTAAGGAAAAAAACCCACTATTACCTTTGAGTGTATGGACCGCTCTGAAAATATTTCGAATGAGTTTGATGTCGTCTGGAGTCTCTTCTAATTTAACAAAGTCAATATCCAGTTGGTCGAGGATTTCCCTCGCCTCGATAATAAATTCATCTAGGATGTCATCATCACTCATTGGGGATCACCCTAATCAGATAAGCGGATTGTTGAACCGAAAAGCGGGTTACAAACGATCGCAATTCAATTGCTAGCTTTGTTCATGCCTTAACTCTCTAAAAAATTAAACAGAGAATCTAGAAACCAAGTTTTGCAATTCACTTGCGATCTTGGCTAATTCGTTGGCAGCGATTTGGGTATGACTTGCACCTTGCGTTGTGCTCTGAGCTGCCTCTGATACGCTTACAATATTGGATGCAATTTCAGAGCTACTTCTTGCAGCTGTAGAGACGCTTCGGCTCATTTCACCCGTTGTAGCTGCCTGCTCTTCAACTGCACTTGCGATGATTGAGGAAATGTCATTGATTTTATTAATAATTGCAGAAATCTCAGCGATAGAGTCCATCGCACCTTTTGCATCACCTTGAATTGCTGTAATGCTGCCGCTGATTTCTTGTGTGGCTTTGGCTGTTTGGCGAGCGAGCTCTTTTACTTCGTTAGCTACCACAGCAAATCCTTTACCCAGTTCGCCTGCTCGGGCTGCTTCAATTGTTGCATTCAACGCCAAGAGATTCGTCTGTTCAGCAATACTTGAAATGACTTTAAGTACGCCACCAATTTGGGAACTAGAAGCCCCTAATTTCTCCATGGTAGCGTTGGTTCGCGAAGCAATATCTACGGCTTGATTCGCTACATTAGAAGCTTGCACTGCGTTGATCGATATTTCTCTAATGCTCGAACCCATTTCCTCTACACCTGCTGCTACTGCTTGGGTATTTGAGCTCACTTGTACGGCTGAATTTGAAACAAGTTTGGCTTGAGCTGAGGTTTTTTGAGCATCATTACTCATTTGAACACTCACCGCAGCGAGTTCTTCTGAAGAACTTGCTAAAGCAGTCGCATTTTGTGAAATGGCTTGGAACGCTTTGCGCGAGGTATCAATCAGTTGGTTCACTTGTGCACTAATTTCTAGCAAGAACCCGTCTTTACCCTCTAGTACAACCGCAGCAGTGAAATCACCGCCCGCAGCACGAGAAATGATGTTTCCAATTTCTTTTGTGGTGGCCTCCTGCGCTTTCACTATCCTAGCGTTTTCTTGCAGATTGGTTTGCAGCACTGCAACTGCCTTAGCCATCTTGCCGATTTCATTGGAATAATCTTGATTTTCAACGACTGTCTCTAACCGACTATCGGCTAAATCATTAATCGATTTGGACAAACTATCGACAGGCTTGTTTATTGATTGGCTCACCATATAAACGATAGCAACACTCGCGAGTATAGAAATGGCAAGAGACAATTCAAGTGAAAATTTGATTTGATTCGAACTTTCAACAGCAGCAGCTAAATTCTTTTCTGCGCCATCGGCTTTCATATCAGCAATCTCTTTGATATGCGCCAGAAGGTTGTCTACTGAATCTTGATATTCGGCCGAAGCAATGAGCTTGTAACCCGCAATGGCTGCTTTATCTCCAGAAGGCAGTGAGTTAATGACCTGACCCACCATAGAGAAATACTTATCTATTTCTGGTTTGAGCGCGTCTAATTTATCCTTTAATTCTTTACGAATGATTGTAGGTTTGGTTTTTTCATAAAGATCAAGCTCATTTTTTTTAAGGGCCTCTATTTTTTCAATTGCTTTTTTTGCCGCTGCTGTGTCGTCAGCGTTAACAGACAAAACATATCGATTTAACGATCGCGCGATGCCATTGGTATCCCTAGCCATTTGACGTAAGTAAGAAATACCCATGAGATCTTTGTCATACATGGTTTGGGTATTGTTGATGAGCTTCTCGAAGCCAACAAAAGAAAGTGTCGATATGATGATAGTAAAAATGACGACTATGCTGAAACCCATTATCAGCTTTGTTTGCAAATTTAACTTCTCGAAACTTCTCACCATGATGAATCTCTCTTAAAAAAAGGGGTTGGGTTATATCGAGTTGCAGGATTTAATACCAATTAAAGCTTTCACAGTTTAACTCTTATCCGCATTTTTCGCGTAGCGGTTTAAGCTCTTCCGAACAGGCTGGATAAACACCATGCTCAGTCAAGATGCCGCTCACCAAACGCGCTGGCGTCACATCAAAAGCCGGGTTGCCGCTTTGAACCCCGACAGGGGTGACACGAACGGCCGTTAAATCTCCTGCTTGGTTCAAACCTTGTACCCAAGTCACTTCATCGGCATGACGTTCTTCAATCGGGATTTCTTTTAAGGCATCCTGAATGGTCCAATCAATGGTGGGAGAGGGGACAGCGGCGTAGAACGGGATGCCAGCTTCTTTGGCCGCCAGCGCTTTCAAATAAGTTCCGATTTTGTTGCAGACGTCCCCTTGGGCTGAGACGCGATCCGCCCCCACGATCACGCAGTCCACTAATCCATGTTGCATGAGATGGCCGCCCGCATTATCCGCAACATAGGTATGTGTGATGCCGGCTTTGTGCAACTCCCAGGCGGTTAAAGCCCCTTGGTTTCGAGGCCGTGTTTCATCTACCCAGACCTCAAAGGGGAGGCCCGCTAACTGGGCTAAGTACATGGGCGCCAATGCCGTTCCCCATCCTACGGTTGCCAAGGCACCCGCATTGCAGTGCGTGAGCAAACGTAAAGGGCGTTGTTTTTGTTTATAAAGGGCCCGAAGGATCGCAAGACCGTGTTGGCCAATTGCATAGTTCTGGGCTTCATCTTCATCACATATCGCTAAAGCTTCTCTTTGTGCGGCCTCAAAACGATCGGAAGAAGCAAGAGGCAACAAGTGATCACGCATTCGCTTCAAGGCCCAAGCGAGGTTAACCGCCGTAGGGCGGGTGGCATTAAGGATAGCGCAGCTCTCTTCTAAAGATAGATCTGATGCGTTGTCTCGAAGGGCGAATACCAATCCCCAAGCGGCTGAAGCACCAATCAAAGGCGCCCCACGTACAATCATTGACTGAATGGCATGCGCAACTTCATCTCGGGTGGAAAGCTTGACGACATGGCTTTGATGCGGAAGACGGGTTTGATCGATGACCTCAATAGCTAAGCAATCTGAGCTTGGAATAAGAGGCCGAACTGGGCTGACTGGACGCATACTTTTCTCGAAAGTTTTAGGTTAAATCGAATATTTTTCCAGGGTTCAGGATACCTTTCGGATCCCAAGCAATCTTTAATTGCCGCATCAAACCTAATTCAATGGGATCGCGATAACGAGCGAGTTCGGCTACTTTGAATTGGCCAACACCATGTTCAGCGCTGAAGCTCCCCCCGAATTGAGCAACCAAATCTAAAATGATGCGTGAAATGCCCTCGCCATGGCGCTGTTCTAGTTCTTGAGCCGTGGCAAACGATTCAGCCGGGAAGACGTTGTAATGGAGATTGCCATCGCCCAAATGGCCAAAACATACGATGCTGATTCCAGGATGTGCTTCTTCCAGTTTGATCTGAGCTTGCTCGATAAAAGCAGGGATCGCACTCATGGGCAGCGAAATATCGTGCTTGAGGCTTGGGCCTTCTCTACGCTGGGCTTCAGATAAGTTTTCACGTAAAGCCCATAGAGATTGGGCCTGTGCCGCGTTTTGTGCTAATAAGGCATCACGGATCAGATCTTGTTTAGTCAACAATGCATTCAGAATATCGGCACATTCAGAGTGGTCCAGCCCATCGATTTGAACGAGGACTTGCCAAGGGTGAATATCGGGTAAAGGGTCGCGAGCCCCTGGAATATGATGCAATGCTAGGGCAAGGGGCGTGCGGCCGATGAGCTCGAAACTAGAGATCTGCTCACTCAGTTTGGCGCGTAGGGAATGCAAGAGATGTAAAGCGTCTTGAGGGGATTTCAATGCAACCCAAGCCACAGCTTGCTCGAGCGGTCGTGGAAATAGCTTCAGTGTGGCTGCGGTGATGATGCCCAGTGTTCCCTCTGCACCAATGAACACTTGTTTAAGGTCATAACCGGTATTGTCTTTGCGTAAACCGCGTAGGCCATTCCAAAGCTGGCCATCCGGTAAAACGACCTCAAGCCCCAAGGTGAGGGCACGCATTGATCCATAACGAAGAACTTGGACGCCACCTGCATTCGTGGACAGATTGCCCCCAATTTGGCAACTTCCTTCTGATGCCAAACTCAGTGGGAAAAGGCGATTATGTTGTTCAGCGAATTCCTGAATGTCTTTCAGCGTGGAGCCGGCTTCAACCGTAACAGTATCGTTATCAAGATCCCACTCTCGGATGTGTTTCAGCCTAGACAGGCTCAGAATAAGTTGAGGATGATCGACGCGAGGTGAGGGAACGGATCCTCCACATAAGCCTGTGTTGCCCCCTTGAGGAACGATGCGCACATCATGGTTCTGACACCATCTTACCAAGGCCTGTACTTCTACTACTGACTGTGGAAGGGCGACTGCGAGTGCCTGAGCTGCGGTGCGTCCCCGCCAATCGCGTTCAAAGGGGGCACAATCTGATTTTTCAGTTTTGATGCACTGTGATCCAAATTGATCAAGCAGTTGCTGGCTGAGATACAGGTGTTCACTCAAACCGCGGGCTCTGCTTTGAGATGTTCGCTGACTGCCCGGATGAGTCTGCCCGCTACACTGATTGCTGGAGGAATAGCTGGAAGATCCTCTACCGAGAACCATCGCACATCTTCAATTTCTTCGGGCTGAGGCACTGGCGTACCCGAAACATACTCGGCCGTATAGGCAATCATCAAAGAATGCGGAAAAGGCCATGGTTGGGTATCGAAATAACGAAAGTGATCGGCGTGGATGCCCGTTTCTTCCAGTATCTCTCTGCGCAATGCTTGCTCGCAGGATTCTCCGATTTCAATGAAGCCTGCAACAGCGCTATACATGCCGGGAGCAAAGTGCGGGGAGCGGGCAAGCAGTAATTCTCGCCCTCTTACTACCAGGCCCATCACAACAGGCGAAATACGTGGATAAGAGACCAAAGAACAGTTTGGGCACTCACGAGCCCGTTCAGAGCTTCTAAGTAGAGTAGGGGTTCCACAGCGTCCACAAAACTGATGAGTTCGATCCCATTCCATAATTTGAAAGCTACGCCCCGCTAAATTCACCATTCCCGCATCTAAAACGGGAAAGAGGGCGCGCAGACCACTCCATTCATATCCCTCAGGGGCAGGCGTATCCGTTGCAATATCGTGAGCGTGGCATAGGGAACCATCAAACTCACCAATAATGCTAGAACGAATAGGCTGCAACCCCGAAGGAATTGAACGGAGAGGTAGGGTTTTTTCTGCACTAGCGAATAAAATACGATTCGCTTGCCAAATAAAATGCACTGCACTGGATTGGGTTGAAGCCGGTGTCTCTGATGTCTTTGAGAAGGGCACCAAACGACCTTCCGCAACCCAATCAGGGGCTGAACCGGCATGAGAAAGTCCATAAGGAAGAGGCATCAGTGCAATTGAACTGGTAAAACCAGCTTTATAGAGTAAACAAGGAATAGAAGATGTCTCATAATTATGAGATTCTATCGCCTTAATCATTAAATATCATTAACGATAGGCCGTTAAACTTAAAACAGAATTTTTGGTTTAAATCTATTTCAGAACTGCCCTCAAGATTTCGGAGACTTTATCTTAATGGAACGACTTAACCTGCGTAAAGCCATGGTTTTAATGGCTATTCTTGGAGTGTTTTTTGAATCTGGGGCGGTGATACTCGCCCAAAACTACCTTCCAAGCGGACCAATTAACACATGGATTGCCTTAGGACTGGGCTTCATTCCCTTGTTACTGTGCTCCTTATCGATTGGTCAATACTTTGGTAAGCGTGCCGAAACGATTGTGGGAGGACTGCATAGTTTGGCCAAAGGGGACCTCACAAATCGCATTAAAATGTCAGGCCAGGACGAATTTGCTTGGTTGGCGTATGAATATGACGTGGCGCGTAAACAAACTAAATCCTTGGTCACGACCATCGCTGAAAGCTCATCCCAAGTTGCGCAAGTTGCTATTGAATTGGTTTCTACGAGCACAGAGGTATCGCATAACGCGAACAAACAACATCAATCTTCTTCTGAAATTTCAAGAAGTGTTGAGGAAAGCGTTCAGGCTGTGGGATTAGTGGCCCGTCATGCAAGCGACGCCCATGAGATTGCGGCTGAAGCAGGGGAATATGCCAAAGCGGGCCGGTTGAGTATCAATGCGATGTTGGCTGAGATCGGCGAAACTGCCGATTCCGTTCGCTTATCCTCAGAGGCCATTCAGGAATTAGGCCGTCAGTCTGAAACGATTAGCTCGATTGTTCGGGTGATTGGTGAGATTGCTGATCAGACTAATTTGCTTGCTTTGAATGCTGCCATTGAAGCAGCCCGTGCTGGCGAACAAGGTCGTGGTTTTGCTGTTGTTGCTGATGAAGTTCGAAAACTGGCCGAGAGAACGGGTCAAGCAACCAAAGACATTACGCAAATGATTGATGCCGTGCGCGCAGGAACAAAGCATGCCGTAGAGGGTATGGAGCAGTGTGTAGGGAAAGTCGAGCACGGTGTTGAGCTGGCGAATGATGCAGGGAATAACGTGAACAGTTTGGATCAAAGTGCGCAAAAGAGCTTAAGCCAGATTGCGGATATTGCTTCTGCCATGGAAGAGCAGCGTGCAGCCGCAGAGACCATTGCTGTAAGTGTAGAAGAAATCGCAAAAATGGCTTCCTCAAACCTTGAGTCACTCCATAATGCTGATCAAAATATGGCTAAATTGCGAGCCCTATCTGATAACTTGAATGATCAAGTTCAAGCTTTTAAGATGAATTAAAAGGCTAGCGCAATCGCGTTCTAAACCCTAATGAATAAAAAAACCCAGACATTCTGGGTTTTTTTTACTCTGGAATATTCTCCCAATCGTTGAGCCATACCTGAGCATCACTATCACTGGGGGCTCTCCAATCTCCGCGAGGAGAGAGAGAACCCCCTGAACCTACTTTAGGTGCATTGGCAATACAACTGCGTTTGAACTGACTGCTCACAAAAAAACGTTTTAGGAAGGTGTGCAAAGTCGTTTTAATTTCTTTGGGTGAATACACCCTATCATTTCCTTGACTCCAAGACTGCTGAGCCAACCAAGCCAGCTTCGTTGGGGTATAGCCGAAACGTAAAAGGCCATATAAAAAGAAGTCGTGTAAGGCATAGGGCCCAATGGTTGACTCAGTGGACTGAGAGGGCCCATCCGCGTTATTTCCAGGGACTAACTCAGGACTGATTTCAGTATTGAGAACATCCTCGAGCGCTTTGGTAAAGTCTGGATTCCAGGTGCCACTTTCGGCAGACCAGCGGATTAAATGTTGCACCAGGGTCTTGGGCACACTCGCATTCACATGATAATGGGCCATATGATCTCCCACTCCATAGGTGGACCATCCTAACGCCACCTCACTGAGATCGCTGGTACCCACTACCAAACCACCATGTTGATTTGCAAGTCGGAATAGCAAGCTAGTACGTTCACCTGCTTGAACATTTTCGAACGTAATGTCGTAGTGTTCTTTTCCTTCCGCATAAGGATGGCCAATATCTTTGAATACCTGCATACAGCCTGGGCGAATATCAATCTCTGCAGACTGGCAGCCCAAAGCTTGCATCAATCTCATTGCTTGATCTTTGGTACGCGCACTCGTCGCGAATCCAGGCAAGGTCCACGCCAACAAATGGGTACGCGGTAATTTCAGAAGGTCAAGTGCATGGGCCGACACGATCAATCCTAGGGTAGAGTCCAGCCCCCCTGAAACGCCAATCACCAGTTTATTGAATCCTGAGGAACTGAGGCGTTTTGCAAGACCTTGAACCTGAATTTGGATCACCTCCTGACAGCGCGCATCACGTTCAGTTGATTGGCTTGGCACATAGGGGAAACGTGGTCGCACATGGATTAAAGGGAGTGGTTCTGATTTGCGTGAGAGGCTCAGGATATGTCGAATAATCCGCCCTTTGTTATTCATGCTCATCAGAGCGGCATTGCTTGCAAAGGTATTGAGCCGCATCCGTTCTTGGCTTAAGCGCTGAATATCTATATCGGCCATCAATAGCTGGCTGACGGTTTGAAATCGCTCTGATTCCGAAATGACTTGTCCATTTTCACAAATCAAGCCGTGCCCATCCCAAGCGAGGTCAGTCGTAGATTCTCCAAAGCCCGCTCCACTAAATAAGTAGGCCGCTACGCATCGAGCAGACTGTTGATTTACCAGATCGCGTCGGTAATTAGCCTTGCCAATGCTGGCGGGTGAGGCTGACAAATTCACTAATACTTGAGCACCGCGTAAAGCAGCTAAGGAGGAGGGAGGGACAGGCACCCAAAGATCCTCGCAAATCTCGACCGCAAATGTGAAGTTCACCTCACCGGTCAATTCAAAAACGAGATCTGTACCGAAAGGAATATTACCCCATGGAGCGATATGAACTTCTTGGGCACTAGATGATGCAGCGGAAGTGAATTGTCGTGCTTCGTAAAATTCTCGGTAGTTGGGTAAATACGTCTTCGGCACTATTCCCAGAATCTGGCCTTGGAATAAGACCACTCCAACATTAAACAGGTGATCGCCACAACGCAGTGGCATCCCCACTACAATTGCAATTTCATCAGCGCTTGTTTTGTGGGCTAAGTCCCGCAGCGCATCTAGCGCTGCATTGAGTAAGGCCTCTTGGTGAAAGAGGTCTTCACAGCTGTATCCGGTTAAGCCTAATTCAGGGAAGGCAATCATACAGGCCCCTTGTTCATAAGCCTGCTTCACCCATTTCACCGTTTCTTTGCAGTTCTCGGCAGGGTTCGCCAATGACAAACGCGGGACTGCAACGGCAGCTCGAATGAAGCCATGGGCATATAAATTTTGGAAAGAAAGGGCGTGTGACATGGTCGCTTGGCTTATTGATAAGTGCGAGTCTGCATCAGACTGTGTTGGCTGGCAATCAGTCGAAGACCTTCTCGCTCCGTTAACAACAATAACTCCATGCGAGTACGCACGCGAAAGGCTCTAAAAATAGCAGCAATATGCGTCTTAATGGTGGACGGAGAAAGATTGAGTTTTTTGGCTATATGTTTGGAGGGATCCCCTTCGATCAGTAAAGCGAGGACTTTTAATTGTTTGGGTGTGAGTCGATAGTCTGCATGGGTTTGATCTAACTGCGCTTCGGTAAAAGCACTGGCTGCTGTTGAAAGAAGCGCGTCTGAAGAGGGCAATATTTGGCGCAGTGCGCTCGTCAATGTCTCGGTCGAGGCATGAGGAGAAATGATCAGGTGATCTAACTGAGACCCACGTAAAGATTTTTCGAGCAAAGGTAAAGCCTGAGTGCTGATCACCACACCTTCCTCACCATTCAAATAGGGTTCGAGTTCATCTAATGCGGATTGTTCAGAGAGTCCTCTGAAACGATAAGAAGGAAAAAGCGAATTGAGAAAAACGCACAATGCATCACGCTGATAACCGGGTGTAGCAATGACAAAAACCTGCATAGTATGGATGGCCTTTGGTATGAATGGGACTTAACCATCATGTCAGTGGGCCTTCTCACTCAAAAGGGAGTTTTTGCCTGAGTAAAGACTAGGCAAAAATGCCTTTATCGAATCATGGCAAGGTCTCTTAAATTAGGCGCCGGTGGTTCAGCTACTCCACCCTCCGCCTAGCGCCTTGATGAGTTGAACGTGGGCCGCTGCTTTGCGTGATTCGATCGTGAATAAACTCGATTCAGCGCTCAGCAAGGTAGTCTGAGCGGTGATGACATTCAAATACGAAACCGTACCAGAAGCATACATGCGGTTGACCATCTCTAAGGTTTCGCGAGCGGCATCATCGGCGGCTTTTTGTCGGGCAATTTCTTCATCTAGCCAAACTAATGCCGAAAGGTTGTCTTCAACGGATTGAAAGCTTTCTAGAACCACCTCTCGGTAGTTTGCTGAAGCTTGATCGAGCACAGCGAGTTGTTGATCCCTGGTAGCCGTGCGATTCCCTCCATCTAAGAGGTACTGTGTGATTTGCGGTCCCAGCGACCACAAAGATTTGGGTAATGAAAGCCAGGATCGTGCTTGCTTGCTTTCAAATCCAGCGGAGGCGGTTAGCGTCACCACCGGAAAAAATGCAGCCTCATCGACGTTGAGTTTTTCAGCCGCAGAAATCACTTGGCGTTGAGCGTTAGCAATATCGGGGCGTCTTTCGAGAAGGGTTGAGGGTACACCCAGGGGAACAGCAGGCCATTGAATGGGTTTCCATGCTTGTGGACTTATTTTAAAATCTGTCGCTGACTCTCCAATCAACACCGCAATGGCATGTTCAAGTGAAGCGCGATTAATGCGTGCCTCTGCCAAACTCGCTTTGGCTGTTTCCGATTGCGTGATTGCCTGCGTGACATCAGATCGCCCTGCCACTCCCGATTTAAATCGCCGCTGAGTCAGTTCAAGACTTTTTGCATAGGCCTCCACAGTATTTTCAAGCAGACGGATATTTGCATCTGCTACCCTCAGTTGTAGGTAGTCAATGGCTACTTGAGATTGAAGACTGAGTAGGACGGCACCCCGATTGGCAAAACTGGCTTGCCGTGTGGCTTCGGCCGATGCTACTGATGCATGAATGGCGCCCCAAAAGTCGGGCTCCCAGCTGACCTGGCCCGTGAGCTGATATAAATTGCTGGCAGGAGGATTCGCCAAACCGCCTGTTGTCAGAATAGGTTGCTGTGAACGACTGCCATTCACATTGAGATTAGCGGTCGGACTGAGTGCAGCGCCTGCAATCCCTACGGCAGCCAGTGCTTGACGGTATTGGGCATCCGCTTGGGCCAGCGTTTGATTGGCTTTTTCAACGCGCTTTTCTAACTCATTGAGCAGGGGATCCTGATACATCTCCCACCATGCCCCCTCTATTTTGATATCGGAAGGCGATGCCAATTTGAATCCTTGAGGAATTTGCCAACCCTGAGTTGGCGCTTTCATAGTGGGGGTAGTTGGCGTGATCATGGATACCCACGAAGAACATCCCGATAGCGTGATCAACAGAGTAGAAAATAAAAGAAAATATTGCATCATGCAGTCCTTCGGAGTCGATCTAGGTAGAGATACACGACTGGAGTGGTGAATAGGGTGAGAAGTTGGCTGATCAGTAAACCCCCAATAATTGCGACTCCCAGAGGTTGACGTAATTCTGCCCCCTCACCAAAACCGATTGCCAAAGGGATAGCACCTAACATGGCGGCAGCAGTCGTCATCATGATGGGGCGAAAACGCATGATGGCCGCCTCAGTGATCGCTTCTTTGGCGCTGGATTGATGATCACGCTGCCAGACCAACGCGAAGTCGATCATCATGATGGCATTTTTCTTCACAATACCGATGAGCAAAATCACGCCAATCAAAGCAATGAGGCTAAACTCCATTTTGGTTACTAATAAGGCGAGTAATGCTCCAATTCCCGCGGAGGGTAGGGTAGATAAAATCGTTAAGGGATGGATCAAGCTTTCGTACAGAATCCCTAGCACCAGATAAATCGCCAAAATAGCACTGATAATGAGAAGGGGTTGAGAGGAAAGTGAATCCTGAAATATTTTAGCGGTTCCTTGAAATCCACCGATGATGGAAGAGGGCACCCCAATACGCTGCATCACTTCATTGATTGCCTTGGTGGCCTCACCCAGAACCACACCATTAGGCAAATTGAAGGAAAAAGTAGCCGCCGCGAATTGTCCCTGATGATTGACACCCAGCGAACTGGCGCTGGTACTGCGTGTTACAAAATTACTCAGGGGAATAGAGGTCCCCGCTGCGGTAATCACGTAGGTTCGATCCAGGTTGGTTGGGCTGATTAACTGATCTTGATTGGCTTCCATGACCACCTGATATTGATTCAAAGGCTCATAGATCACAGAGATCTGTCGCTGCCCATATGAATCACTTAAGGTTGCATCCAGCATTTGTGGGTTCACCCCTAAGCGGCTTGCCAGATCGCGATTGATCGTCAAGGTATTGCTGATACCTTGATCTTGCTGATCTGCGCTGACATCAGCTACTTTGGGCTCTTGCTGGAGCGCTGCCAAAATTTTAGGTGTCCATTGGCTGAGCTCCTGCAGACTTTCGCCCTGGAGCGAGTATTGATATTGTGCGTTGGCTTGACGTCCTCCCACCCGCAAGTCCTGAACGGATTGAAGGTACAAACTCCCTCCAGCAACCTGGCTTAAGGGCTTACGAAGCCGAGCAATGACTTCATCTACCGTGACATCCCTCTCGTCTTTACCTTTTAATGCTACAAAAATCGTTCCCCCATTTCTCTGGATGCCTCCCGTAAAACCAATGACGTTGTTCACAGCGGGGTCCGATTTGATGATGGTCATGTAGCGCATCAATTTTTCCCGCATGGCTTGGAAGGAAATACTTTGATCGGCTTGAATTTGTCCCACCAAACGTCCAGTATCTTGCTGGGGAAAGAAGCCCTTGGGAACAATCGAATAGAGATAAAAATTCAGCCCAATCACTAAGCCCAAAACCAACAAGATGATGCGACGATGTTCTAAGGACCAGTGCAATCCTGAGGAATAGGCTCTGATCAAAAAGCCATTTATACCCTTGGTATGGTTGACCAAATCTTCACTCGTAGGATGCACTTTTCTATCTGTGCTACTTTTAAGTAAGCGTGCACAGATCATGGGGGTCGTGGTCAGCGAAACAACAAGAGAAACCAAAATTGCTGATGAAATGACCACTGCAAATTCATGAAATAAACGCCCCACTAAGCCCCCCATTGCAAGGATAGGCAGAAACACCACAATCAATGAAAGGCTAATAGAGATCACGGTAAAGCCTACTTCTTTAGCGCCCCTTAAGGCTGCTTCCATAGGAGGTACACCGGCTTCTAAATGGCGTTGAATATTCTCTAGAACAACGATCGCATCATCCACCACAAAGCCAGTGGCAACCGTCAAGGCCATTAAAGACAGGTTATCAATGCTGTAGTCCATCAGGTACATCACTGCGAATGTTCCGATTAGACTGGTGGGCACCACAATCAGTGGAATCATGGTTGCCCTCACACTACGCAAAAATAAAAACACGACCAGAATGACCAGCGCGGTAGATAAAACCAGGGTGCGTTCTACCTCTCTTAATGAGGCACGAATGGTTGGGGTTCGATCAATGACCACTTCTAGCTTTGCTTGAGCAGGGATTTCGGCTTGCAAAACAGGTTGTAATTTTAAGACGCGATCAACCGTCTCAATCACATTTGCACCGGGTTGACGGGTAATCAGCAGAATGACAGCTGGGATACCGTTAGATAAGCCGAGGTTTCGCAAATCCTGCACGGAATCGGATATGGTCGCGACGTCTTGTAAGCGAATAGGCGCGCCATTATTCCAACCAATAATCAGCGGACGATAATCTATGGCATGCTTAGATTGATCATTGGCTTGAATTTGCCAGCGTGTGAGATCACTTTCCACCGCACCCTTAGGACGATTGGGATTGGATTGCGCTATCGCAATCCGAACCGTCTCCATCGATATACCCTGCATGGCTAAGGCCTGCGGATTTACATCAATGCGAACAGCCGGCAGAGAGCTGCCCGCCACTTGTACCTGACCCACCCCTTCAATCTGCGATATTTTTTGAGACAAGATACTCGACGCCACATCGTACAACTGCCCCGGATTCATGGTTTGAGAAGTCAGGCTCATAATTAAAACTGGCGCTTCTGCGGGGTTAAATTTGCGATAAATGGGGTTGGTAGGAAGTGTTGGCAATAGAGTACGTGCGGCATTAATGGCAGCCTGAACATCACGCGTGGCGCCATCAATGTTGCGTTCCAGATCAAATTGCACATTAATACGGGTATTCCCCAAGGTGCTTTGAGAAGTAATCTCGTTGATTGCGGCTATTCTTCCGAGCGAACGCTCAAGTGGTGTGGCGACATCGGCCGCCATGTTTTCAGGGTTAGCCCCAGGAAGCACCGCCTGAACGGAGATCACAGGAAAATCAATTTTGGGAAGGGAAGAAACCGGCAGGATGAAAAATGCCACCATTCCCAGCAGGAGAATGCCCAAAGTCAGCAGCGTGGTTGCCACGGGTCTAACAATGAACGTTCTGGAAATATTCATTGTTGAAGGGCTTATGCGCTATTAGGAGCCACATCGCCCCCCAAACGGGTGGCGAGACGATCAAAGTACAAATAAATAACGGGAGTAGTGAATAGAGTCAGCAACTGACTCATCATTAATCCCCCCACCATGGTTATACCGAGTGGCTGTCTGAGCTCTGCCCCTACTCCTGAACTGATCATGAGAGGTATGGACGACAATAAAGCGGCCATCGTGGTCATGATGATGGGACGAAAACGCAGCAGGCATGCTTCCCGGATAGCAGAATGCGCGTCCATGCCCTGGTTGCGTTGCGCATCAAGAGCGAAGTCAATCATCATGATGGCATTCTTTTTGACAATTCCAATCAATAAAATGATACCGATAATCCCCAGCACACCAAGGTCATTTCCACTGAGATTCAGCGCGATGAGCGCTCCGACTGCCGCCGAAGGCAAAGTGGATAAAATCGTGATGGGATGAATGAAGCTTTCATAGAGCACGCCTAATACAATATACATCGTCACCACCGCTGCCAAAATCAGCAGTAATGTGTTGAGTAAAGATCCTTGATAAGCCAGTGCTGCCCCTTGAAAGCTGGTTTGAATTGCAATAGGCAGCCCCAATTCGTCTCGCGCCGTTTCTATTGCTTTCACTGCTTTTCCTAGCGCAACCTGGGGAGCAAGGTTAAACGAAACCGTTGTTGCAGGAAATTGGCCCAAATGGTTGATGGAGAGCGGGCCAGGCCGCTCAATAATCTTGGCAATGGTATCCAAACGCACTTGGGTTCCGGTAGAAGTTGGAACATAGATTGAAGACAGGTCGGAAGGGTTTTTTTGAAACTTAGGGAGTACTTCTTCAATCACGCGATACTGATTGGTCTGAGTAAAAATAGTAGAGACCAAGCGTTGGCCAAAAGCGTCATAGAGAGCGTTATCTACGGCTGCCGCGGTAATGCCCAGTCTGCTGGCGTTATCCCGATTGATCTCAACATAAAGCTGAGCACCTTCTACTTGAAGATCACTCCCCACATCTTTTAACTCGGGTAAAGTTTTAAGCCTTTCTACAAACCTTGGAACCCAATCAGCAAGTTCTTTATCATTCGGGTCTTCTAGCGTGAATTGAAACTGCGAGCGGGCGAGCCGATCTTCAACACTTAAATCTTGCACAGGCTGAAGATACGTTTTGACGTCAGATAGGGTATCTAGTTTGGGTTGAAGGCGACGAATAATTTCACTGGCAGACACTCCGTTTCTTTCAGACAAAGCCTTTAAAGTGATCGTCATCCGACCGTTGTTCATGGTGGCATTTACCCCGTCAACTCCCACAACCGATGCCACGCGTTCCACAGCAGGATCTTCTAGAACTACATCTGCCACCTTTTTTTGTAAGTCACTCATCGCAACAAAAGAAACCGATTGCGCACCTTCAGTGATTCCTTGAATGATTCCTGTATCTTGAACAGGGAAAAAACCTTTGGGGATGGCTAGATATAATCCAATAGTAAAAACAAAAGTCGCTGAGGCAATCAATAAGGTTGTTCTGCGATACAAGAGCGCAATATCTAAGAGTCGCGCGTAATGATGGATGGCTGCGCGCATCCATTTTCCGCCCAAAGGTTCATGTATGGACTCATGCGTGCCTTTGTTGGCTTTCAAAATGTAGGCGCACATCATTGGGGTCAGGGTGAGAGATATGACTGCTGAAAGTAAAATCGATACGGCCAAGGTAACGGCAAACTCTCTAAACAATCGGCCCACCACATCACCCATAAAGAGGAGGGGAATCAGCACAGCAATCAGAGAAAAAGTCAGTGAGATGATCGTAAAACCAATCTGAGCGCTTCCTTTCAATGCAGACTCGAGAGGCGATAACCCTTCTTCAAGATAACGGCTGATGTTCTCAATCATCACAATCGCATCATCCACTACAAACCCCGTGGCGATGGTCAGTGCCATGAGGGTCAAATTATTGATGCTATAACCAGTCAGATACATGACTGACAACGTGCCGATCAGCGACAAAGGTACTGTTGCGGCAGGAATGACCGTAGCGCGCCAACTCCCTAGGAAAAAATAAATCACAAGTACAACCAAAGCCACAGCAATTCCAAGCTCTAATGCCACATCCTCTACCGAAGCTCGAATCGTAATGGTGCGATCTGATAAGACCTCTACATGGACATCGCCCGGCAGGACGCTCTGAACTTGAGGCAATAAAGCTTTTAAGCTTTTCACCACGGCAATGACATTTGCAGCAGGCTGACGTTGGATGTTAACGATCACGGCAGACTGATGCCCGTCCCATGCAGCTAAACGACTGTTTTCAGGCCCTTCGGTGATATTGGCAACATCGGATAAGCGAACAGGGGCCCCATTTTTGAATGCGATGATGATTTTGGCGTAATCAGTGGCGGATTTAATTTGATCATTGGCATCAATGGTTGAAGCCCGTAAAGGCCCGTCGAAGCTGCCTTTGGGGCTACTGGTATTGGCAGTACCCAATGCCGTTCTAACATCCTCCAGCGATAACCCAAGCGCAGCCAAGGCGGGAGGATTTATCTGAACACGCACCGCAGGCCGCTGCCCTCCCGCAATACTGACTAAGCCCACTCCAGGAACTTGTGATAATTTTTGCGCCAGCCTCGTATCGATCAGATCATAAATCCGAGGCAATGGCAGAGAATCTGACCGAACCGACAAACTTAAGATTGGCGCATCGGCCGGATTGACTTTGCTATAAATGGGGGGAAGGGGTAAATCAATGGGCAAAAAGCTGGCTGCGGCATTGATCGCAGCCTGCACTTCTTGTTCAGCTACATCTAATCCTGTGAAAAGAGAAAACTGAAGTGTGATCACCGATGCCCCACCCGAGCTGGTGGAGAGCATCTGTTTTAAGCCTGGCATCTGACCGAATTGTCGTTCTAGAGGTGCCGTCACTGACGAGGTCATGACTTCTGGGCTCGCTCCTGGATAGAGCGTAGTGACCTGTATAGTCGGGTAATCGACCTCAGGCAATGCGGAGATCGGTAAAAATCTGAGTGCGAGTAAACCTGACAGCATTAACGCTGCCATCAGCAGCGCCGTCCCAACCGGACGCAGAATAAACGGGGCAGAAAAGTTCAATGCGCTGCCTTTTTGCGACCATTTTGTTGTAGATCGGCAATATTGACCATCACGCCGTCTTTTAATTTATCCGCCCCATCGATGACTACTTTTTCACCGTCTGATATCCCTTTTTCAACCACAACCTCATTACGATCTGAAGGGCCTACTGTGATAGGGCGAAGTGCAACCTTGCGGTCTTCATTGACCACGTATACGAAGGTGCCTTGGGCACCTCTTTGAAGTGCGGTACCAGGAATCACAAGCGCCTTTGGCTTCACATCCATCAATAAGCGTATGTTTACAAACTGGTTAGGGTAGAGCTTCATCTCACGATTATTGAAAGAACCTCGCAGCTTGACTGAACCTGTTGCGGCGTCAATTTGATTATCTTGGCTGGCCAAGGTGCCTTTTTGTAAAGACACGTTTCCACTTCGATCAAATGCTTCTACCGCAATGGGTTTACCGCCTGAACGCTTATGGTTGAGTGCGGGTAAAAAATCTTGGGGAATACTAAAGAGCACACTAATAGGGTCCATCTGAGCAATAGTGACCAAGCCCGCTGCATCTGCTGAATGAACAATATTTCCGGGGTCGACTAATCTCAGACCCACCTGACCACTGATCGGCGCCTGAATATGGCAATAGCTCAGTTGCAAGCGCGCATTATCGATTGCTGATTGGTCTGTTTTGAGCGTAGCTTCGTATTGATTGACTAAGGAAATTTGGGTATCCAATTGCTGTCTGGGTGCTGCATCGTGCTGAACCAAATCTTCATAGCGTTTCAAGTCCATTTTTGCATTGTCCAGTAGGGCTTTATCGCGAGCCATGCTTGCCATGGCCTGATCCAATTGCACTTGATACGCCCGAGGATCGATCTCAGCCATTAAATCTCCGGCTTTGACCATTTGGCCTTCGCGGTAGCCAACCTTGAGTAACTCCCCATCCACTCTCGTATGGATGGTGACATTCGCCAGCGGGGTAATGGTTCCTAAACTATCTATCCACACTTCAAAATCTTTTGTTTTAGCTGAACCTAAGGCGACAGAAGGAAGCCCCCCTCGTCCTTTACCCGCTCCTGGATTCGCCTCTTTACCATTCGGCCCCCCTTTTGTTTGACCGGAAGCATCGCTTTGATTACCCCCTGATGGAGACTTTGCGCTGAATGGATTCCATACCCAGAGCCCACCCATGGTCAAAAAGAGAATGAGCGCAATGAGAAGGATGCGTTTAAATGGCTTTTTGGTATGAATGGGGTTAGACAAAGGGGAGGGGGTCACGAGGGGTCATCTCTGAAAGTGGAACTGTTGAAGCACGTTGGGTTGATAGCATACAAGCATGCCAGTATTAAGAAACAAAAGAAGATTCAAAGGCGCAGTGATTTGTAACAAAGCATGCATAGGTTTTGAATGGGTCACAATCCGCTATAAATCCAGCTCAGCAGATAGCGCAGGTGCTGGAACGTGAAAAGGCACTGGGCCTTCGGCTTTAGCATGAATGAACTGTGCGGCGTAGGGATTCTCGGAGTTTTCCATCATCGTTGGCGTACCATGCACGACTACTCGGCCATCCGCCAACAAGAAAATTTGGTCGGCCACTTTGAGCGACTCAGTGACATCGTAGGTGACAACGATGGAGGTGCTCCCTAAGGCGTCATTGAGACGTCGTATGAGATTGGCAACGGCATTGAGAGAGATGGGGTCTAGTCCAGCAAAGGGCTCATCATAAATACTCAGTTTAGGATCCATGGCAATGGCCCGCGCTAAAGCTACCCTTCGTGCCATACCCCCTGATAATTCTGAGGGCATTAAATTGGCTGCGCCGCGCAGTCCAACCGATTCCAATTTCATTAATGCTGTTAATTCAATGAGATCCTGCCTTAATTTGGTGTGTTCTCGTAAAGTAAAGGCAACGTTTTCCATGACTGAAAGATCACTGAATAATCCTCCCGCTTGAAACATCATCCCCATGTCTTTTCGTAATCGATACAGACCCTCTGTGCTTTGCTCATGCACCACTTTACCCATAAAGCGAACACTCCCGCGATCAGGACGGATTTGGCCACCGATTAAGCGCAGTAAGGTCGATTTTCCGCTGCCGCTGGTTCCCAAAATTCCCACCACCTGACCCTGTTCAACTGTGAGGGAGACCCCTTTTAAGATGACTTGATCCCCATAGGAGAAATGCAAATCTTCAATTTCGAGCAACGCACTCATGGGTAACCTTCACACTTTTTTAGTCCTGAATAACCCATGTTAGGCAAGTGAGCATGTTAATGGCAAGTTTGTTGCAAAGCCGCGGTACACTATGAGGTTAAATTTTATGGAAACCCTGATTTAAGACGAAAATGGATAAGTCACAAGAAGAACTCAGCCAATCGATATACCCAGAGTCAAAACCCCTGGGAGCAGGAACACAGGCGCAATTTGCCGCGCTTGATGGTTCGCATCGAGATATTTTGAGGATTTGTTCGCTTGCTTGGATTCCCATTTCGCGTGCCCAACTTTTAGAGTGCTTGGAGCTGGCTCACAGTCACTATGCCGATCAATCGGTATGGTGTGCTGAAAATCTGGCGCTATCGATTGATATGCTGTTGTCTACGGGTATGTTGATTTTGAACGGCCATAGACTCACCTGCACACCTACTCTGCCAGAACCGATTGCACGAGAACTTGCACAGTCCCCGCATGGCATGCGATTCATCGATGCCATTCGTAAAGTCTTTCGGGTTGCCGACCATCGCTACGGCAATACCATCAAGACATTTAGCGAAGGAATGCGAGACCTTCGACTTTGCCTCTATGCGGGTCAATACGCCGATTTTCAGCGACTAATGCAAGCGCTTCAGGGCTATTTTGGCTCTGAATGGAAAACCCGCCATCCCTACATCACGCTATTTGATGCACCCTTTAATCCGGATTGGCAGAATCATCTCCCCCCCGACCTTGCAGCACAGGCTGTTGCAACGGTTCTTGCGGTTCGATCTAGTCGCCTAGAGCCTGCACGCGATGCTTTGGAATGGCTCATCACCCGCGGCGCCAAAGTTCCTCAGGAACAATTAAGTTGGTACGCCACGGTGATTGCTGAGCAATTGATTTTACAAGGCAGACTGACCGAAGCCGAAGAATGGGCAGTGCGCCAAAAAGGGGTGCTCAAAGGTCTTGCTAGCCTGGTGCGAGGCGAAACCAGTGAGGCGCTGATGGCTTTCGACGCCGGAATGCAAGAAAACAAAAAAGGCGCAGCAGCTCGTAAGATTGGTCCAAGTGGATTAACAGGGATTGCCTTAGTGATTAGTTTAATTGGTTCAGGGCAAACCATCCGACTCGAGCAAGCTGCTCAGCACATTGCGGCCCTAATGCGTAACCCCTCACCTTGGCTTGCGGTCTATGCCGCTTTGGGATACGCCGCCCGTGCTGCAATGGCGATCAGCGATCAGGTCGATGCGCCTAGTAGTGATATCGATCAAGCAGATAAGGATCCGCTCAGTACCTTGTTTTTAGCTGAATGTGCTATGTGGCTGTCCCCAGAGCGACTAGAGCAATACACGGAGAAACTGCAAAGAGTGTATGAGCGGGCCCATCAAGGAGGATATCGTTGGGTCTCTGCAGAGGCCGCCGATCTTCTGGGGCGTGCGGGCGATCCTGTTTTTGCTGAGCTTGCACGTGCATTGCACGATGATTTGGGAACACGCCCTCTTGCAGAGGCAGTGAGACGGCAGTCCAATTGGGAACGCGGTTTAGGTGCTTTATCAAAATTGGCAGCAGAATTAGCTGTTCCAGCGGTGAAGCCAAAAAATACCCGCTTGGTATGGATGGTGTTTTATGACTCCGTCAGCCGTACCTGCACTTTAGAACCGCGTGAACAAAAGCGTGATGCGGGGAGCCACTGGACAAAGGGTCGCCCTTTATCTTTAAAGCGTGTCATCAACGGAACGGATCTTGACTACTTAACAGAACAAGATCGTGCCGCTCTGGCTTTCATTCGCACCCAACGTGGCAGGCATAGCGGCCCCCCCACCTTAGATGTACCTGGGGCACTCACTGTTCTTGTGGGACACCCCTTGTTATTTTGGGGCACATCACAAACCAATCGACAGTTACAACTCGTTCGTGGCGAACCCGAGCTTGCTGTGAGACTAGAAGGCACCGAGATATTTCTCGAACTCAGCCCCTTCCCGTCGGGCAGCGCCCATAGTCTTGTTTTAAGAGAAGCCCCTGATCGATTGCGTTTAATTGAACTCAAAAATGAGCATCAGCGTCTGGCGAGAATCTTGGGTGAAAAGGGATTGATGTTTCCTGGATCTGAACAACTTCAGATAGAACAAATCTTAAAAAACCTTCAAGCCAAAATCCCCGTGATTTCTGAATTAGCAAAGGATGAGCAAGAATTATGGCCACAGGGGGTTGAGAGCCGTCTTTACGCGCTGCTGACTCCTCATGCGAATGGTTTAGTGATTGAATTTGCCTGTTATCCGCTAGGTGAAGACGGTATGTTATTTACCCCTGGGCAGGGACCCGCAGGGCTTCCCAAAAATGCGAATCCTAATAGCGGTTGGATGATCCGCAGCTTGCGCCAGGAACATGAACGGGCAGCCTATTGGCTCAATCTATGCGCCCCTTATTTAGATCAATCAGAACAAGCGTTTGGTGGCATTAGTCGGAATGCGATGGCCGCTTGCGAACTTCTGGATATTCTTGGTCAAGCCGATCCCGAAGTCTTGATACGTTGGCCTGCCGGTGAACGCATTCAAATTTCAGGTGAAGGAGATATTGAGCAGTTTTCCGCGCGACTGAAAGCAGGTGAAAACTGGCTGACCTTAGATGGACATATTCAGATCGATGAAGATCAGGTGATCAGCCTCCAAGCGCTTCTCGAGGTCACGCAAAAAAAGCAACGATTTGTGAGTTTAGGAGAAGGACGCTTTATTCGTTTACACCAATCTTTACAAGAAAAAGCTTCAGCTTTGCTTGCCATGGGGGAGTGGACTCCTTCCGGACTGCAAGTGCATCCTATGGCTGCGCCGCAACTCAACGAGATTCTTAATGATGTAGGCTCTATTAAAGCAGACCGACAATGGGCGCAATTATTAGCCAGGCAGTCCGCAGCAGAAATCGCGATATACCCCGTCCCAGATAGCTTAAATGCTGACTTGAGAGATTATCAACGCGCTGGTTTTTCATGGCTTGCTCGCCTAGCAGAGTTAGGTGCGGGCGCGTGCTTGGCCGATGACATGGGGCTAGGTAAAACCATTCAGGTACTGACCCTACTATTGCATCGCCTCGAAAAAGGTCCCGCCTTAGTGGTTGCCCCGACCTCAGTTGCAGGCAATTGGGTAGCCGAAGCCAAACGGTTTGCACCGAGTTTGAAAATACATTGGATTGGACCGGGCCAACGCGAGCAAGATATCCCCAATTGGCAGGGCGGAGATCTGGTCATTACCAGTTACACCTTGTTTCAGCAGGACGTATTGAATATCACGCAACAGCACTGGGCAACGGTGATTCTGGATGAAGCGCAAGCGATCAAGAATACTGGGACCAAACGCTCGCAAACAGCCATGCGCATCCAAAGTGATTTTAGAGTCATCACCACCGGAACGCCGATTGAGAATAATTTAAGCGAGCTGTGGAATCTATTTCGCTTCATCAATCCGGGTTTGCTAGGTAGCTTGGAGTCTTTCCAAACACGTTTTGCTACACCTGTTGAGCGTGATGGCGAAGCCGAGGCTCGCGATCAACTCAAGCGCTTGATTGCGCCCTTTGTACTTCGTCGCACAAAGTCAGAGGTTCTCAAAGAATTACCCGATCGCACTGAAGTCTCCATGCGTCTGGAATTGAGTACTGACGAAAGAGCGCTTTATGAAGCCGTGCGGCGCGAGGTATTAAACGAAGTGGAAGAGGGCGGAGGGGATGGCGAGCCCAACCGAATGCGTGTTCTGGCGGGCATCATGCGGCTGCGCCGAACCTGTTGCCACCCCCGCTTGGTAGCACCGACCTCTGAGATCACAGCGACCAAAACCGCGGCATTCATGGATCTTGTGCGGGAGTTGTTGGAAGGTGGACACCGCGCTTTAGTCTTTAGCCAGTTTGTGGATCACTTAAGCGTTCTCAGAGAGCAACTAGATCAAAAAGGTATTCGCTACACCTATCTTGATGGCGGGACACCCCTTGTTGAGAGGGTACGTCGGGTGGATTCTTTCCAAGCCGGTGATACCAATTTGTTCCTGATCAGCTTACGTGCGGGCGGGACGGGCTTGAACCTAACTTCGGCGGATTACGTGATTCATATGGATCCATGGTGGAATCCCGCGGTAGAAGATCAGGCCTCAGACCGCGCCCATCGCATGGGGCAAACGCGCCCTGTCACTGTTTATCGCTTGTTGATGGCAAATAGTATCGAAGAAAAGATCATGGCTTTGCATGATCGCAAGCGCCATCTGGCAGACAGCCTGCTCGACGGCGTTGGCGAAGCCGCTAGTCTCACTGTCAACGAGCTGATGGGACTATTGCGCGAAGCTTAATCAAGCCGCACGCCCCCTTTTTTAAGGCGCGAATACAGGGGGAGCTAAACCTAGTTTTTTTTCGCGCGATCTAGATGGAGAAAGAAATCACTCGTTTGAAGCACATCAATGCGGGAGTTCCTTCTTTATCCTGGGAATTTTTTAACGTAAGGGCTTGTAGCGCAGGCGGCTAGGACGGGCACCGTCTTCACCGAGGCGCTCGCGCTTGTCGGCTTCGTAGTCTTGGTAGTTACCGGGGTAAAAGACCACACGTGAGTCGCCTTCAAACGCCAAGATATGAGTGGCAATACGATCCAAGAACCATCGATCGTGAGAGATCACCAGAATAGAGCCAGCGAACTCCAGTAAGGCATCTTCTAGGGCCCGCAAGGTTTCCACATCCAAATCGTTAGAGGGTTCATCCAAGAGCAGCACATTGCCGCCTTTCAGTAAGGTCTTAGCGAGATGCAAACGACCTCGCTCACCACCCGAGAGCATGCCTACTTTTTTCTGCTGATCTTGGCCCTTGAAATTGAAGCGGCCAATATAGGCGCGTGAGGGCATTTCAAAACGGCCAATGTTCAAGATATCAGAGCCACCGGAAACATCTTCCCACACGCTCTTATCGCCAGACAGTGAATCTCTGGACTGATCTACATACGCCATCTGCACGGTATGGCCGATTTTGATTTCGCCAGTATCTGGCTGCTCTTGCCCAACGATCATGCGGAATAGAGTGGATTTACCGGCACCGTTAGGACCGATCACCCCCACAATTGCGCCCGGGGGAATTTGAAAGCTTAATTCGTCAAATAACAGGCGATCACCAAAGGCCTTGGTGACATTGTTAAATTCAATCACGACATCACCCAGACGTTCAGCCACGGGGATGAAGATTTCCTGCGTTTCATTGCGTTTCTGATATTCGTAGGAACTGAGTTCATCAAAGCGCTGCAAACGGGCTTTACTCTTCGATTGACGCCCTTTAGCATTTTGACGCACCCATTCCAATTCTTTCTTAATGGCTTTTTGACGCGCACTCTCGGTGGCATCTTCTTGCTTTAAGCGCGTTTCTTTTTGCTCGAGCCAAGTACTGTAGTTGCCGCGCCATGGGATGCCTGATCCACGGTCTAGTTCCAATATCCATTCAGCGGCATTGTCTAAGAAGTAGCGGTCGTGGGTGACGGCGACTACTGTTCCGCTGAATTTGCGGAGAAACTGCTCAAGCCAATCCACACTTTCTGCATCTAAGTGGTTAGTAGGCTCATCGAGCAACAGCATATCGGGGCGAGAGATCAACAACTGACAGAGCGCCACACGGCGCTTTTCACCACCAGAGAGATTTCCCACCACCGCATCCCACGCTGGAAGGCGCAGGGCGTCTGCAGCAACTTCCATGACCTGGTCGGTGTTATGGCCATCTGAAGCGGCCAGGATGGCTTCAAGATCAGCCTGCTCAGCCGCTAGCGCATCGAAATCTGCATTTTCTTCAGCATAAGCCGCATACACCTCTTCCAACCGTTGCCGAGCGACGAATACTTCACCTAAACCGAGTTCTACTGCTTCACGCACCGTCAGTTCAGGATCGATCTGGGGTTCCTGCGCCAAATAACCGACCTTAATGCCCGGCATTGGAACGGCCTCGCCCTCGATTTCCTTATCGATGCCTGCCATGATCTTCAGCAGGGTAGATTTTCCTGAACCATTCAAACCCAACACGCCAATTTTGGCGCCAGGGAAAAAACTCAGTGAAATATCTTTTAAAATATAGCGTTTGGGTGGGACAAGCTTGCCCACCCGATTCATCGTAAATACGTATTGGGCCATGGACTCAGATCAAAGAAAACGAAGGAAAGAGAGAGAATAACAGTAGGGTGCAGGGTATCAGGATCGCGGGTTGTAGCCAAACGAATTTGTCTTGTTTTGTCTTTTTCTAGGGCAAAAAACATCATTTTTTAGCCTTAATCCTGTCACAGTCAGTAACAACATACAGGCTATTATCACGTTACTGTGTCAACGATGACAGAACCCCAACGCGTTAATACTGTCATTAGCAAAGAGGTAAGCCAGATTTCTGGCAGCTTGCTGAAATACTCGGAGATAAAATATGAATAAATCTAAATTATTGATCTGCGGTTTGCTCAGTTTGGCGGGATTAAGCATTGCCGGTATGGCAAACGCACATGGCCATGACCATTTTCGTTTTGGTATCAATTTAGGGTTTCCTTTGGGCTATCCTGCTCCCTACTACGCTGCACCTTACTATCCGGCTCCTTACTACCCAGAACCCTATTACTATCGTCCTGCGCCTCCTGTTTACGTGCAACCTCAAACAGTGATTGTGCAACCCCCGGTTCCCTCTCAGGTGGTGTACCAGTACTATTGCGCACCAACAGGTGCTTATTACCCCAGTGTTCCTACTTGTAGCCAGCCTTGGATGAAAGTGCTTCCTGATGGCTCGCAAGTTAATTAATTTAGGTTATCGATACATACTATGAAAAATTACCAATACGCTTTATTTGCTGCTTTTGTTCTGAGCCTTTCTGCTTGCGCAGCTGCGCCCGGTCTGGGGGGCGGTGATTATGGTAGAGCGCAAGTTCGGGGGGAACAAAGTGTTCGCCTGGCGACGGTCATGAGCGTCCGCGGTGTGCGCATTGAAGGTACGAAAAGTGGTTTAGGCGCATTAACTGGCGCTGCCGTTGGCGGACTCGCAGGCCATAGCGCGGGGTCAGGTCGTGGAACAGACATTGCCACCGTAGCAGGAGCCGTAGCAGGTGGTTTAGTGGGTTCAGCGATTGAAGAGTCTTCTACCAAACAAGAAGGGGTAGAAGTCACTGTTCAGTACGATAACGGTAAGCTCTCTGTGATTACTCAAGCAGCGGATGAACTGTTTAAAGTAGGTGACCGTGTGATGGTGACCTCTGGCTCGGGGGTAACACGCGTGACTAAAGTCGCCGCGGGATCCGCTTTGAACGCTCTTCCCCCGCCCCCAGGATCTGCGCCTAGCGATGTTCCCCCGGTAAACTCCGCACCGCCCCATGTTACTTCTGTCCCGAGTAATCACGTTCCTCCCGCCGGCTCTGCGCCTTCTGCACCTCCTGCAGGGAATCAAAGTTTCCGATGGTATTGCCCCATCAGTCAGGGGTATTATCCTGCTGTATCCTCCTGCACGGCTAATTGGATTAAGGTTGTGGAATAAGAAATATGTCTGACTTGAAAGTATTATTTGATAAAAACATTCAATGGTCTGAAGAGATTGTTGAACGGTCCCCTGGCTTTTTTGAAACACTTTCAAAGCAGCAAGCCCCTGAATATCTCTGGATAGGGTGCGCAGACAGCCGCGTTCCTGCCAATGAAATTGTAGGTCTACTGCCTGGTGAGCTCTTTGTTCATCGTAATGTGGCAAATGTCGTCAATCACACTGACTTGAATGCACTCACTGTCATGCAGTTTGCTGTAGATGTTTTGGCCGTGAAGCACATCATGGTGGTAGGCCACTACGGTTGTGGCGGGGTGAACTGCGCTCTTCACAACAAGCGGGTGGGTTTGGCTGATAACTGGCTGCGCCATGTGCAAGACGTGCACATTAAGTATCGCGAACTCATCGATGCCATTCCAGAAAAGAATAGGGTAGACGTTCTTTGTGAACTCAATGTACTAGAACAAGTAGCCAACTGCGCACGTACCACTATTCTGCGTGATGCGTGGGAGCGCCAACAGGATCTTACGGTGCATGCATGGGTATACGGACTTCAAGATGGCCGCTTACGAGACTTGGGGCTTTCCATCAGCGATAGCGATGATATTGGAGGTCAGCTTGCCGCTGCAGCAGCGCTCGTTCCTGCCCGCTGGAATTAATATTTGCTTTTATAAATAAATCCCATCATTTCTTCTTGATGGTGTTTTTTCTGGCGAGCTCTTTTTCAATACGACTCAGTGTTTGGGGGCCGCCTTTGCGGACCATCATGCCAACACGCACTCGCTTACTTTCAACGGGTCTGTAAGTTTCTAGTAACGGTTCTTCTATGGCATCGGCAGTTTTTTGGAACTTCATCGCAACCAACCAAACCACCCCGAAAAAAATGCAGGTCAATATCAGGGCAGCAATCGAGGTCGCCAGCATCGCCACTACGACCTCTGCTTGATACTTTAAGGTATGAATTTCTTCTGGTTTAACGGGGATATAGGACACTAATTCATCGCCACCCCAACCAATTAAGCCGACGGTAAGAACAGGAAGGCCAAAAAGACATGACGCGCCAAGCACCGCGGCAACTGCTTCGAGTAATTTTTTTTTGGTCACGGCATTACCTATATCGAAGCCAAACGATAAATGGAGGGGGCCACAGTTTTCAATTTGGGATCTACATCTTTAAGACTTTCAGAATGACCAATCATTAACCAACCGCCTGGTTGCAATGTTTTGATGACACGTTGCGCAATCTCTATTTTGCTCTCTGTTTGGAAATAGATAAGCATATTGCGCAAAAAAATAACATCAAACTTTCCCAATTCGGGCAAGTTTTCATTTAGATTGAGACGTTGATAACGTATTCGTTCTTTAATCGAGTCGATGATTTCAATTTTATCTTCACCTTGGATCTGGACTTTGGTGAAATATTTTTTTAAGTAATGAGGCGGAATACCGTCGAGTCTTTGATTGGCGTACACCCCGAGCTTAGCTTTATCTACGATACGTTGACTGATGTCTGAAGCTGTTATTTCCCAAGCAGATGGTTTGTGTATTCCGATTAGATCTGCCAGCACCATCCCAATACTGTATGGCTCTTCTCCGCTGGAGCAAGCTGCACTCCAAATTCTTAAAGTGCGACCTTTTTCACGATGGGGAAGCACTTCTGCCTTCAAAAAATCAAAGTGTTTGGGTTCGCGAAAAAAATAGGTCTCATTCGTGGTCAGTAAATCTACCATCATCTGTCGTTCTGCGATCTGCAAGGGATTTTTGACCACTTTTAGATAAGCTTCAAAACTGGTCAGCCCAACCTGCCTCACGCGGTTTCTTAAACGCCCAAATACCAACTGTTTTTTTGAATCCGCAAGATAAATCCCAGAAAGAGACTTAATGAGCTGCTGAAACGCCATAAATTCTTCGTCACTGATGGATATTTCACCGCCAATAGGGCTGATCATTATTTTAGACCCCCGTCGAGAAGGCGCGCGCCAATAAGACTAAAAAGACAGGTGTGGTGATCGCTGACATGACGGTAGTCAATACTAAGCTTGCGGCTACTGAACCTTCCAATCGTTGGTATTGCCTGGCCATGAGATACACATTGACTCCAACAGGAAGTGAGGCAAGGAGCACCACCACTTTGGTTTCCATCATAGGTAAGCCCAGCAGCGCGGCCAATGCCCAAACCGCTAAAGGCTGAATGATTAACTTCAAAGCGAGGATTAACATGCCTTGGCGCCATCCTGCTTTAACGTCATATTCAGCTAAACCCATTCCCAAAACGATCAATGATAGCGCTGCTGAGGGTTCGGCAACTTGAACCAACGTATGTTCCAGAATAGGAGGTAAAACCCAACCGGTTAAACCAAAACAAGCTCCTGTGATAATCCCAATAATGATGGGGTTACGGGCAATTGCAAATACGGTAGTACGGAAACCAGCAATACTCATCGAACCATGTTTTGACCATTCAATAGAGATAGAGAGCAAACTCCAAAGTGTCAGCGAATTAAAAACAAGTACAAGCGCAACAGACGGAATAGATGCATTACCCAATGTGGCTTTTGCCAGAGGAATACCAATTAATACGTTGTTAGAAAATACACCGCCCAACCCAAGAATTGATTTACCGGTTCCATCCAAACTAAATAAAGAACCACTCAGAAAGTAACCGAGCAAGAACGTGAGCAAACATCCACCAAAGAAAGCGGCAAGTAGACGGGCATCAACAGGGGGGAGTTTTGAAAGGTCGCTCATCAAATGAAATAGCAAGGCGGGCATTGCAAGGTTGAACACGAACGTATTCATCCCATCTGATACCGACTTGCCCCAACCCGCCCCTTTGACCAGTCCGTAGCCAAGTGCGACCAGAATAAAAAGAGGAACTGCCAGTTCAAACTGGCGAATGAAGAGTTCTAACAAACTACTTTTGTTCTGAGGATGGGGGAGTAGAAGGGGCAGGTGCTGGAGTTGAAGCCCCGATGTTTGCAGGATCTGCTGCAATAGCTCCAGGTGGGGGGGGAGCAATCATTGCGTGATGATACGCCACCACTGCAAAAATCATAATGAATACCAATAGTCCTAGGCCCCACAGTGAGATCCGGCGCGAACGTGGGATCGTGGAATGACGTTTAAAAGCAGGAACCCCAAACCCAACCACCACGAACAACAGGACAATCTTTGTCCAAATCCATCCTTGATCCCATTGGCCTGACAAGGTAGCCAAAGCAATGCCGCACAAGAGCAACAGGGTATAGACAATATGGGGAAGAACACGGAAAAATTTAGAGTGCAGTTTTTGATTGTCCGTTGCAAGCCATACCCCTCTGATAATAAAAATGATCAGACTCAGGGCTGCAAAAGTAACATGCAAATGCTTGATGGCAATGTAAGGCATGGTGTTCGCTTTGTGGAGTTTATAAAAATTTAAAGCCCGCAGGGAATAAACCGAGCGGGCTTTATTATCGTGCGGCAAGGCTGCACCGCACAACAGCTATCTGAGAAAATTATTTCTTTTTCTTAGCGTTTTTGATGTTCACAGCGTCTTTGAAACCTTTACCGGGTTTGAAACGGGGCAAGGTTGCAGCAGCGATCTGGATGGTCTCGCCGGTTTGAGGATTACGACCCTGACGAGCAGCGCGCTTTGTTGCTTCGAAGCTACCAAATCCAGTCAAAACAACTGACTCGCCTTTGGTAACAGACTTAACGATGGATTCAAGCAGTGCGTCTAGAACGCGACCTGCAGCGGCATTAGATAGTTCACCTGCATCGGCAACTACCTTAACGAGATCAGATTTATTCAACTTACTTCCTCCAAATAAAGAGTGTTCTTAAAAACGGGGATCACTGAGGATATGCGCATCCTTCATGTCGATCAAGGCCCACGGCGTATACTCTACGCAAAGAATCGCAAAGCATGCAAGAAAATATTGCCACAACCCGCATTGACACGAAAGATTTTTTCGAAAACCCATGCGGTACAAGGGTTTGCGGTCTTTAAGGCTCATTTCATTTTTTCACAAATCAAGGAACTTTTTATGTCTATCTCGATGTACTCAGCAAGTATTCCATCCTTCGTGCGTTTATTAACAAATCTGGATGCCATTCTTGCGAAGGCCGAATCGCATGTCGAAGAGAAGAAAATAGGCCCTACCGTACTGACTAGCGACCGACTTTTTCCTGACATGCTTCCACTGACTTCTCAAATTTTTATAGCAACAGATATTTGCAAAGGAGCAGCGGCTCGATTAACTGGACAAGAAGCCCCAGTATTTTCTGATACCGAAAAAACCTTTCCTGAACTACGTGCACGTATCGCTAAAACACTCACGCATTTAAAAGACTTCAAAGCAGAACAATTCGATGGCGCTGAAACGCGGCATATCGTTCTTAAATTTGGCCCCAAGAGCTTCGAATTCAATGGGCATGATTATTTGGTGAATTTCGTGCTTCCCAATATCTACTTTCATTCCACAACGTGTTACAACATTTTGCGTCATAACGGTGTGGTGCTCGGTAAAGCAGATTTTTTGGGTAGTTAAGCTCTTGTTGTGAAAAGAACAAAAGCGGGCTTGTGCCCGCTTGATGAACTACTGCTTTTTCACAGTCACTTCAATTTCAATTTTCATTCGAGTATCGACCATTCCCACCACCATTGCCGTGCAAGCGGGGCGGGCTTTTCCGAGATACTCTCCGAAAATCGGCGCCAGTTTTTCAAACAGGCTAGCCTCACTCATCAAATAAGTCACGCGCACGACATCATCTAAACTAGAACCTGCCTGAGCCAGTGCAGATTGAATGTTTTTGAAGCACTGGTGGGTTTGTTCGGCTGCATCATCACTCACCGTCATGGTGGTGTAGTCGAATCCACTGGTACCCGATACAAATATCCAATCTCCATCGACCACCATACGAGAATATCCCGCAATTTTTTCGAAGCTGGAACCAGAAGAAATACGAACACGTGAATCAGACATGATCAGACCAGTCCTATATAAAGTGAAATAAAGTGGGGCAGGTTAGCACAAGAATGATCAGGTTCGGGCAGCATCTCGTAAGATCCATTCAGCCGCTTTCTCCGCAATCATTAGAACGGGCGCATTGGTATTACCGCTGGTAATGGTGGGCATGATGCTGGCATCTACTACCCTTAAGTTTCGGATTCCTTCTACCTTGAGTTCAAAATCCACTACACGGTTTGAATCACCTGTTGCGCCCATCTTGCAAGTACCCACTGGGTGAAAAATAGTAGTCCCTATTTGTCCGGCAGCTTCAATCAGTTGCTCCTCTGTTTGATACTCTAATCCAGGCTTCATTTCCTTCGGTGAGTAGGGTTGAAGGGCAGGCTGGCTCACAATACCCCTTGTAACCTGAAGCGCACGTGCAGCTGTTTTTCGATCAGCGTCTGTTGAAAGGTAGTTGGGTTGAATAGCGGGTGCAGTTCCAAATTCAGCCGATTGAAGATGAACGGAACCTCGAGAGCTTGGATTTAAGTGACAAACGCTGGCAGTAAATGCATTGAAAGGGTGGAGAGGCTGGCCAAAAGCCTCGAGTGATAGAGGTTGAACGTGATACTCCAAATCCGGCCAAGCTTCTTCAGGACTTGAACGTGTAAATACACCTAACTGCGATGGGGCCATACTCATCGGTCCCGTGCGCATGAATGCATATTCTAAAAGGATGGCGAGTTTACCCAGCTTCGTTGAAGCCCGAGTATTTAAAGTGGGCAACTTTTGTAGCGCGAACACCATCCGAAGTTGAAGGTGATCTTGTAGGTTCTCACCCACTCCAGAAAGCGCTTTAACGACAGGGATCTGCAAGCGCTCTAGATGTTCTTTTTGTCCCACTCCTGAAGCCTCGAGAAGAGCAGGGGAGCCTATGGCGCCCGAACATAAAATGACTTCCTTATTGGCTTTCGCTTCAAACAGAACGGGTTTGCCCGATTGCTTCACTACAACCTGAACCCCCGTACATCGTAAATTTTTTTCGAATCCGGAATCTAAAGAGTTAAATAGTAATTTCTGGGCTTGGGAGTGTGTCCAAATAGAGAGATTCCGGCGTTCCCAAATGGGTTTAAGAAATGCCTGCGAGGCATTCCACCGAAATCCCCCTTTTTGATTCACTTCGAAATACCCCACCCCTTCGTTTGTTCCCCGATTGAAATCAGGATTAAGCGGTATTCCGGATTGTTGGGCAGCTTCAGAAAATCGTTCGAGTACTTCCCAGTTCAGTCGTTGTTTTTCAATGCGCCATTCTCCTCCTGGTCGACGGCCAGTAGGATCTCGCCCTCCAGAGGAATGAACAGCATCCGCCCCCCGCCAATAATCTTCATGCTTCATAAAATAGGGGAGGCAAGCATCCCATCGCCAGGACTCATTTTCAGTGAGTGCTGCCCAATGATCATAATCACGAGACTGTCCACGCATGTAGATCATCCCGTTAATACTAGAGCTTCCTCCGAGAACGCGACCACGGGGATACTTAAGAGAACGGCCACCGATGCCTGTAGTGGGCTCTGTTTCAAAACACCAATCGGTGATGGGATTACCAATACAGTATAGGTATCCAACCGGAATATGGATCCAGCGGTAATCGTCTTTCCCGCCGGCCTCAATGAGAAGTACTTTATTTTTGGGGTCGGCGCTTAAGCGATTCGCCAGCAAGCATCCTGCTGTGCCTGCACCCACAATCACGTAATCAAATTGGGCTGTTTCCATCTTCACGATTCGCAATGACCAAAGTAGTGCTCAGAATAACGCGAAAGTGAATATCTTAATATCAGGAAAAAAGGATAACTTGAAATTCAAGGATAAAAACGTATATCAACATATGGATATACATAGCCAAGGGATCAAGGATGGCGATCGTATTGAGGGCGATTTGATCTGAAAGAAAGAAACTCTGAATTGGTCATCTAGATCTCTTTTCAATTTGACATAATATATATTATGCGCCAATTGAGCGGGTGGGACAGGGAGGCTTTATGCGAGATCTAACTGATCTTCGTTCAGGAATTGTTGGCCATAATCCGAATAAATCTTCTCAGAAATAAAGACCTCATAGAGATCTGGATCGATGTGACCTTCTTCACTCATGCGCTTCATGATGCCTAGAGCCTGGGTCAACTTCATGGGTTTCTTATAAGGACGATCAGCGGCCGTTAAAGCTTCAAAAATATCGGCAATGGCCATGATTCTGGCTTGAACTGACATCTGGTCGCCAGTAAGACCTTTGGGATAACCTTTGCCATCCATGCGTTCATGATGACCGCCGGCATATTCGACCACATTTTTAAGGTGCGCAGGCCATGGCACCGCCTCCAGCATTCTGATGGTCGTGGCCATATGCTCATTAATCACAGCCCTTTCATCTTTGGTCAGCGTTCCTGCAACGATGCTCAGATTTTCTAACTCGTCTGTCGTTAAGAACGGAACAGCCTCAGATTGACCATATGGAATCCAAGAGTAACGCTGACTGATTGCCGTTATCCTATGCTGATCTTCATCCGACATGCGTTCTGAGCCTGTATTACATTTGCGTAAGAAGGCTTGGTCGTCATC
>Ga0114962_10000309_pt1 | contig 42636 bp, 70 predicted proteins | sample C_130820_MF_Meta_FD_87017 | JGI IMG/M metagenome (GOLD analysis project Ga0114962, IMG submission 87017) | Freshwater microbial communities from Lake Croche, Canada to study carbon cycling - C_130820_MF_MetaG | ecosystem: Environmental > Aquatic > Freshwater > Lake | place: Lake Croche, Canada...
TAAAAGATTTTTACATCTTTTGTATATTTATACAATCCTTTAGTCAGTTGTTGAACTATAGCTGTATATTCTGGTGCTAAACATAAATTACGATTACCTCTATCGGTAAAATTATACATCATGTTATTATTTTCTTCACCTACTTTTGAATCAAAAGTAGAAGCTAATTGTATAATAGGAATCATCATTTCTTCATAACCATATGAATATAAAATATCCATCATGTTATTAAGTAATTGACGTTTTGTTTTTGCTGTTTCTTTAAATAATATGCGAGTTCCTTTATATGAACTCTCTAATTTAATTTCCATTTTCTATTCTGTTTATGATACTCATAAAATGCCATACCATATGTAGCAACTATTGACCACACTGCACTTATTTTGAATATAGTTTTTAAAAATTCGGGTGTTGGTATATTGTAAAATACTTCTACAAATGCACCAATAACTCCCATGAAGCATATTACATATGCCGGATATACAAACAATAAATATCTTTCTTTCATTATATTAATTTTAAATCCCAATTACGGAATACTTGTTCAAAGTCTTCTTTTATTTCTTCAAATGATTTGAATTCATCATCTAATTCTTCTTCTATTTTAGTGTAATACACCTCTGCATAATCTTCAATATGCTTTCTACCTATTAGTCGAATTTCACAATAAAAATTAGCATATTCATCAGGCTCTTCAAATCTACCTTGAACATCAATCGGTTCTGTTTTATGATGCATATGAAAATGCTCCTGTGTATCAACACGATTGCCATGTTCTTCTACTAAACGAGGTTTAAAACCTAAATTAATTAGGTAATTAAATATTTCTTGTTTCATATTTTACCATCCATTTTAAATGAACCAATTTCTATGAGATTAGTTATCGCCAATTGTTTTTGAAAGTTTTCGGCACTTACTTCTACTTTATTCATCTTCATCTTCGAATTTATCTTCTAAGTCCATTTTTGTGATTATAATTATATCCTCACCATTTTTATCACCATTTTTATATTTTTCGGCTGCTTCTATATTTGTATAGACTGCACATACGCAATCCCAACCTAATTCGGTATTCGTCACTACATAAACTGTCATATTATCTCATTTTTGTTTCAATAATCCTAACTGCTTCTTCTGCTTCAGCACGTTCAAATCCTTCTACAATAATTTTATCGAAATTATATGCAGAAATAACTATCTTACTAAAGCCTATAAATGGGGAAATAACCTCTAATGAGGTTATTTTGTTATATTTAAAAACTTTAACATTAGCTTTTATTAAGCCTGGTTTAACCACCTGAAGTGAATAATCATCAATTCTTAATTCAACCGGGAATAATCCGTTTCCATTTGATAAACGACTTGCCGTAAATATCTGCATTATGCTTTATAAATTATATGGTAAAACATCAAATGTTTATCCACATCTGCTAAATGATTAATAAATTTTGACATATCCCTATTATGGTTTGCTAAAAATTGATTATGATAAAGTTTTGAACCTCTATCGTCGCCAAATATGTCTTTAAAGTTTGCTTCATTAGCTTCTAATGCAAACTTTACAAACTTACCCAATAAGGTAGTGTCTTCTTTAAAAGAAGCTATTAATTCTGCTGGAACTTCACTATTTATCTTTTTCATATTATATCTCTGAAGGTAATACAATCCACATTATGATATATGGTAATAACCCTATACCGGCTAATAGCAAGATAACTGCTATTATTCTAACTATTGATGGGTCTATTTCTAAGTTTTCGGCAATACCACCGCAAACACCGCCTATCATCATTTCTGTTTGACTTCTATGTAATCTCATTTTTTATTTTATTTTTATTAATTTGCTGAATTCAATTTCAAATAATATATTATCAGGTATTTCAAAAGTTGAAAACATTTCTGCTATTTCTACATTTGTATAAGCATTTAAATTAACTTTATCCGCTCCACCTGAATATGGAACTATAAAATCTACATTCCAATATCTCCTTGCAAACTCATAAAAATCACCGATTTGATGAATTATAAATTGCTTCGATATACTCGGATGCTTCTTTTTAGTCAAGTCTTTTGTGATAATACCATAACATCTACCCATCGGACCTTGTGCTTTACCATATATAGCACCATATTTCATTCCCACAAGAGCATTCCCTTTTCCGTGTCTACCCTGTGTATTTGTAGTAACTACGAGGGCTTCGTTAGATTTTAGTATTAAACTTCCGTCATGCGTTCTTAACATATTTATTCCACCCGCTATATTCTATATTTTCGATTAAAGCTATTTCTAAAGCTTCTTCTGTTGAATTAGCTTTTACTCTAACCGAAATTGTGTCTTCTACAGACAATCCACTATTAAATAGAACTAAATATACCATTATTCAGGAGCGTTTAATTCGTTAATTGATTTCTTATTAACCACACGATTAACACAATTAATCAATAAGTTATCGCAAGATACAATAGTAAATTTAGGATGTTTTGCCCTAACTTCAGCTAGTATTTCTGGATAATGTTCATCAGGATATAAATGTTGTCTCACAGCAATTTCTTTTGCCTTATTAAGCAACATATTTTCATACCGTTCTTTTTTCTCATAAACAGAAGGAATTGTATCGCTTACAATCAATTCTGATATTGTTGAACCGAATAAAGTTTCTAAAGCTTTACCGCTTAATACTGGATGTGTTAAGAATGCTCTAAAAGATAATGCACCTTTACTCATTACTAATGCTGAAGCTTTAGCAAGAGTGCCTAATGTATCACCCATATCATCGACACAAACTACATTTCTACCAACTACATTTTCTTCACCTGTAATTACCATAGAAGCAACTTCATTTGGCTTTTTGCGTTTCTTATCAATAACTGCTGCTAATGCTTCTGGGAAGTATTTAGCAAGGTCGGAATTACGCTTAATTGCACCATGGTCAGGTGAACAAACAGTCACATCAACTAATCCCATTGCCCTAGCATACTCTTTAAAAATTATATTACCATTCAAGTGAATAACAGGTATGTTATAGAAACCTTGAATAGCGGGTGAGTGCATTTCAATTGTTATAATACGTGTGACACCGGCTACTTGAAGTATATCAGCCAATAATTTTGCACCGATAGAAGAGCGAACATGATCGTTTTTATCTTGCCTTGAGTAAGGTGCGTATGGATAAATAACTGTAATTTTCTTTGCACCGGCACGTTTAGCCGCGTCTACTGTTAAAAGTAGTTTCATTATTTCATCCGATTTGTGTCCGTCTGCCATAATGAATACATGTTCATCACGAACACGTTTTCTAAATATAGGACAAATTTCACCGTCAGCAAAAACGTCAATTGTTAAGTTTTTATCATCATCTGTAAATACATCTGAAGATGTTTTATAACCAAATGTTGACATCAACTTAGCTAAAACAGACTTAAATGAGCCTTCTTCGTATTTTACGCCAGCGAATACCCTGTTTGAAAGGGGAGTTTTGTTGAGTGAGAAAAATTTCATATATTTATTTGATTTAGTAAGACAAAGATACGAAAAAAAACTGAATATTCAAAAAGATTTTCAGTTTTTTTCAATTACCTTTTTTCAATGGTGTCTATAAAGGTTTCCATATTTTGGGCAATATCGTCTAATAAGAAAGAAACTTTGCCTTCAAAATCACAACGACTTTGAAAATCTGGTATTTCTCTACGAAGATAATTTGTAATAGATTCAAATTTAGCTAATAAGTATTCGGAATAGCTGGTTCTTGTTATATCTATGTGTTCTGGATGTTTTGCGTGATATTCTCCGTAAGTCATATTATTTACCTCCTTCTAAAATTGTTCTTTCAGTTTCTAAATCTCTATTAATAGCTCTATCAGATGAGAATTTTTCCGAATATCTGGCTTTTAATTTGGCAATGTTTTTATCCAAAATGTCACTAATATTTATATTATATGCTTCGCAATAGTAGTTCATTAAATTAAACATATCCATTGATAAGTTAATCATATTTTCCGTATTCATTTCCTTATTGTAATAAATCTTCTTTTTAAGCATATCTAAGAATTTTAGAGATTGTTTTGTGAATTCGGTTAATATATCAAATTGACTATTTATCCCAAATGAATCAATGACAAATGAATGATCGGTAGTTGTAGGTTCCGCAATATTTAGTTCTCTAAATAAGATTGATAAATACCAAAATATATCTGCTGATTCTTCAGCAACTGAACCTTGTTTATCTACATCTACAACAAGTTTACCGCTTTCATAGTTTGCTAATAATTCTTCAACTTCGGTTAGAGCGCCGATTATTGCGTGTAATAATTTTTGGTCTATTTCTTCACTACAATTAAATTGTGTGGATAATGTTTTTTCTGCTAATGGTAGGTATTCTTTCCAAGTCATATTTTACTTTGTTTCGTTTTAATTTTTATGCTTAATGCTATAAAAGTTTAAGATTTTATTTTTTAATATATAACAATATGAAAGTCTATAAGTTTAACGAAATGCCTCTAAATGAGGAACTATTGGGAGGACTTGTTAATTTCTTCAAAGGTCTTTGGAAAAAGATGGGTGAAGAAATTACAAGATTAGAAAATGATCCTAACAAAATTAAAGAGTATATAGCCAATAATACTTTTAATGTAACATCTCCTAATTCTATTTTTAAAATGGAATTAGATACGTTTAATAAAAATAAAGTTATTACTGATGATACGGTTAAAAATTTTATTAATGATTTACTTAATCCTACTACTGGTGTATTAGGTAAACAAGGTATAGGTAATTTATTCAACGACAAAGCATTACAAGGAGATAAAATAAAGGCTAAAAGAATAGCTTTTGAATATATTATTAATTTATCTAGAAATTATATTTCTAAAAAAATTAATTATAATCCAACTAATAACAAGTTTGATAGAGACGGAACTTCTGGTAAGTTTATAGACAATAATTTCTTAAAAGGATTAAAAGCTGTTATGCCTATTAAAGATAAAATAGATAAGAAAAAGGTAATTAATTGGATTACTATTAATATATTCCAAGAAATGCAAAAATTCGTTAGAACTATTAAAGAAGATGATATTAAAGCGGCGCAACAAAAAGGTGGCGTTGATGTAAAACAAGAGGCTACAATGACTTATGATAGATTAAAAGAGTTTCTTGATTCTGGTGACCCAGTTATTTATCTTTTAAAAGATAAGACAAAAGAAGAGTTTGATGTAAAAAAAGCACCTGAAGAACAAACAACGGTGGTTGGTATTAAAAAAATACATGAGGTTAAACCAGAAGATGGTGATGATGCTGTTACGTTTTTAGATAAGAATAATCAACCTAATATTAAGAAAAGATATGAAGATATAATTGGTCCAGCTAAAGCTAAACCAGGTGAAGCGGGTCAAAATGCACAAAAAGCTAAAGAAGCTTTGGGAAAAATAGCTAATGATGAAGATAAAATGGGTAAAGTAGCAACTTTTGCTGATTTTATCGGAAATGAAGCAAATAAAGATAAAGTAGAACAAATTAATCAAATAATGGGTGGTGCTAATCCGGCAACACCAGCGGCAGCACCAGCGGCACAAGCATAATATGAATAAAAGAACTAAAAGAGTCAAAGCAATTTTTAATAAGATAATTTCAATATCTCAAAAAGGTAATGATTCTTATTTAGTATATTATAATTATATTGATGATATAATTAGGAATAATGAGTATGTTTTATTACAAGATGTTTTTTCTATTTATTTCAAAACAGATATTCGCAAATGGAATAATATTCCTGTTTTGAAACAAGAAAGCTGGAAAGTAGCCACTAATAATACTGAAACTATTTTCAATTATAGGTTGAAAGATTATTATGATATAAATAATGTTTTTCAAATTGGACAAAAAATATATGATGTCGTTGATAATGAATTATTAGGTAAATTTGTTGAATTAGAAAGAAAAAATGAAGTAAATTACCATGGTATTACCTACTCGTTTGCTTCAACTTATAAATATTATGATAATACCGATTTATACCAATTATCAGCGATAGATGCTACTAAATCAAATAAAGCTGGTATATCTGGTATAGCTAAAGATATAATATTAGAAGTTCAAATTGGAGCTTTTGATACTGATACAAAAGTTTTATTAAATAACCCAAATATGAGTTTATTAGATAAATATAAAGCTGGTGTTCAATTACTAATAAAACAAAATCCATCTATTAATGATTATATTGATAATAATTATGGTGAAGATTACTTTGAATAAAAATAAAATATAAAATGCCAACATATTCATTTATAACAAGAGAAGAAAAAGGTAGTAAATTAACCATTGAAGAAATGGATAGCAATTTACTATATCTTCAAGATTTAGCAGTAAAAGGTGGTCCAACCGGATCAGCCGGTCCAAGAGGCAATGACGGAAATCAAGGTCCACAAGGAGTTAGAGGTCCGATTGGTCAAGCAGGAACACAAGGCACACAGGGTAGACAAGGTCCAAGAGGAGCACAAGGAGATATAGGTAATGTCGGTGCACAAGGTTCAATTGGTGTAGATGGTGAAAGAGGTTATCAAGGTCCACAAGGAACTGCTGGAACAAATGGATTGAGAGGTTTACAAGGTCCACAAGGCACACAAGGAAACCAGGGAACTACTGGAGTTCAGGGAGCTACTGGTCCACAAGGAGTTCAGGGAGCTACTGGTTCACAGGGATTTACTGGTGTGCAGGGAGCAACTGGTTCACAAGGAAACCAGGGAACTACTGGAGTTCAGGGAGCTACTGGTCCACAAGGAGTTCAGGGAGCTACTGGTTCACAGGGATTTACTGGTGTGCAGGGAGCAACTGGTTCACAAGGTGCACAAGGTAGTCAAGGGATCCAAGGAGCTACTGGCCCAGCAGGGCCTCAAGGAGGCCCTGCTGGGCCAACAGGAGCAACAGGAGCAACAGGAGCAGCAGGTACAAAGCCACCTCCACATGCTATACTAACAGTAGGTGCTTCTGCCGCATTGATAACATCTAAAATAGTTATAACTACCGCAGGGTCAGGATATGCTGTAGGTGATTCAATATTGATTAGCGGAGGTAGTGGTAATGCTCAATTTTTTGTAACAACAATAAATGGTTCAGGTGGTATTACTGGATTATCAAATGGCGGGGATACAGGAACAGGGTATAGTGCTGCTTTAGGCGTAGCTACACAAGCGGTATATCCTAGTATAGGTAGTGGTTGTATTGTAAGGATAATAGGTATTGATTCGTTTTCTCCAGGTGATTTATCATATATGCAGGATCCTTTCTTTAATTGGCCTATTATATCAATAACTAAAGATGGATATACATATATTTTGGGCAAAGATTTCACCCAATTAATATCTCCTCCTTATAGCTCAACACTAACTCCAACAACAGGCAGTCCATTGTCATTTTCATTAGGGGATGTAATTTTAGCTCAAACTTTATAATATAAAATAATGGCGAGGACAGTAGCACAAATACAGCAGCAAATTATAAATATTTAGACGGAGTTGGTAGTTATGATTATATCTTTGCTTATATTGAACAAGATAGCGGTAGTAGCAAAATTATATATCCTTCTTATTATGCTACATATATGGAAGTAGAATACTTAAGACCATAAAAAAAGCGGCTCAAATGAGCCGCTTTTTAATCCCAACTATAATAACCATAGTCATAACAAATAATTAGATTTTCCGAATCGAATTGTGTTATGTGTGTAAACGGAACGTTGCATTTTAAAACTTCACACGCTCTCTTAATTCTACCCTCATAATAAGCACAATCTTCAAGGAAAAACTCGTCTTGTTGCCACTTTTTAGTGCCATTTCTGTAAATCTGGACTAATGAATCTAACGCTGTTTGATCAATTATCATATTTTATATATTTGTTAAGTATTAATATAACTTGCTTCTTTTGCTTATAATTCTTTTTTTCCTCTAATAAGATATCAAATTCATCATCACTTGCTAAATCACATATATTATCGTATTCATCATCATTTATACGATAAACACTTTTTATCGCATTATCAAATAAATCTGTAAACCCACCTTTGTTTAAGATTCCCATGTCTTGTCCAGTCCAATTTTTTCTATTAATTCTTCCCATTTATTTGTTCCTGTGTTAAGTATTTTTCTAATATATCTGAAAAATCGTGTGTCTTGTATATTGTAGCGTCTTCATAAGAAGGTATATGCACTAAATAGGCGGTTTTTATGTTGACTCCGACTTCTTTAAGAATTAGTTTATATAAACTTACTTGTATTGAATATTCATTTAGATGATTTTTATAATAATCATTAAATGGATAAAGCAGCTGTTCGAATCTACCTTTATCATGTCCATCATGTGTCCACTTAGAGTTGGATTTCCAGTCTAGTATAAAGATATTTCCTTTATATTCAAATAATGCATCCATCATACCTGCTATTTTCCATTTCCTAGAAAATATACGTTGCTCAAACTTAATAGGATTTAATTTAAATAAATCCGAAGCATAAATCTTATTGAACTTATTAATTCTATCAATAACATCTAAATCAGATGGTAGTTCTTGCCATAGTTTATTATAATAATTTTCGATCCAGTTATGCATTGATGAGCCTACAAAATTAGCTCTATCATTTAGTTTTTTCCATTCCAATAATATTTCATCTTGTGAAACACCAGCATCTTCAGCTTTCTTTTTAGACCAAAAATCTGTTTCAAACGGTTTGTGAAACTTAGATATAAATTGTGTGACAGATATAAAATGTTCACCGTCTAAGGTATATTTATGTAAATCAGGGTCGAATTTGAAATTAGAATCATCAAATACTTTTAGTTTATTAAGCACATCTTCCATATACTAATATATATGAAAAATGTGCTTAAAAGTTTTAAATTATTATCCCAATTGATTTTCAGCGGGGTTATCATAAGGATTTATTCTCGCTGCTCTACCTCTACCCCTAGCTCTTACAATGTTATCTATTAGATAATTACCAGCAAAACCTACTTCGACTGGCTCGGCTGCTGGGTCTACCGCTGGTTGTGCTGCTGGTTGCATGTCATTTGCATCAAATATTGCATAGTGAGCCGCATTTATATAAGCTTGATAACCAACCGGGTTTGCTTCAACTACTTCCCACTCATTTGTATAATTAGTTTTCTTTTTGGTGCCCCTACCATAACGATTTCTTCTATTGTTAATAGCGTCCATATCGTTATATTGAGTATATTCCTCATTGAAAATATAATCACTTGCATCGTCATCATATGTTGAATGAGCTTTCAACATATATCTACCCATAGCTTCAGAATACATTAAGTTTTCACCAAGTGTTCTCAAATAAACTCCATTAACAGGATAATCCAAACGAACTAATCTATCATTATTTTCATAAGTATCATTGATATCATCTAAAGCTAATGTATTATTACCTACAGTTCTACCATTATTATCAGTTAATATACGAATATTGTCTTTTTCTTGTGGCAAGAAATTAGATATAATGCTATTCTTTTCATCCAAGAATTTAAATGTATCTACATATGGATATTTACCACTTTCTGGCTTATTTAGCTTAATTGATAGTTTATGCTTAATAGTTTTACCATATGATTCAAAATACATACAATCAGCCCATTTTTGGTTTCTTCTATGAATATAACCATTTTCGTCAGCCCACTCTTTAAAATAATGTAAGTTTTTTTCATCATTAGCACAATAGATTCTATCCATTGCTTTAATCTCTTTACCTGTTTCTACATCAACTGTATTCCAAAGTAAAGCTCTACCCATCAAATAACCATCATTATCAAGCATAATAAGCATTTGGCATACTTCTGGATTATCTGTGTATATTTGAAAAAATTCATTACAATGATCATATTTCATACACGAATTGTATAAACTACCACCAACATTCTTATAAGAACGTCCATTGTAATATTTCTGTATATCATCACCAGATATAACTTGAAAGTCAAACTCTTTAATAGCGGTTGCAGCTTTGTAAAGAGAGGTAAATAAATCTAGTTCTTTTTCTTCTAAGTCTTTAAGAACTTTTTTCATTGCAGCAGCAGGTTTTGCTTGAACTCTACCTTTAAAAGTCCAATAGTCTTCGGGAGCAATCTTATCTAACTTTTCTGGATAGGCATAAGAAATTTTGGAAGGGTCTTCCTTTGAAACAGTTAAATAGTCAACTGGTTCATCTACTAAATCTTCTTTAGATATTTTTGTTTTTAACAGCTTTTTAGCTATCTCGGATTTGTGTGATATTTTTTGTAAAATATCCATCAATTTTGGTGAAATGTGAACGTCTTTTGTTTTTCTAGTATATGCCATAAGTCTTATTGTCGTTGTTTGTTTTACAAATCTAAGCAAAATTTTTAACTTTAACAAAATTTTATGAAATATTTTAGAATTTTTTTTCTCATATAAATAAAAAACCCAATCTAATTTAGATTGGGTTAAAAAAAAGGATTATTTTGGAAATTATTTAACTTGGAAATCAGCGAAACGAGTAATTTTATTTTCAGCGATGTCAGATAACCTTTGTTCCTCATCTGTATATCCTGTGCCATTTTGACCCGCAATTGATTTAGCATTAGCTTTTTGAGCAGCTATATCTGATATATGTTGATCGTCATCAGATTCTGCCGGACCATTTTGACCAGCAATTGACTTAGTTTCAGGTTTATGCATAGCATCATTAGATAAATGATGTTCACCTTCTACAGGTTTTTTTGGTTGTGTACCAGAACCACTATATTTCTCAGCGCCAGCATGAGTATAAGTTGTATCTCTTTCAGCATGAGTTTCTGCTGGATTAGTCCACGCATTCATTGTTTCGTGTATTGGATGTTGTAAAATGTATTTCATATTTTTAATATTTTTTATTAAATTATATATTAAAAATAAATACCAAAAAACACTAATTTGTGCTAAAAGTTAAAATTCTTACCTCTTTATTATTATGTAATTTTTTTATACTATAATACAGATTCTTACCCTCATTAGTTAAATCTTTAAATGTAGCATTCCAAAATCTTATATCATTCCTAAATTCAAATGAATAATTTGACCATCCTACACAAATAGAACTTACTAAATTAATAGACATTTGCCTTTTCCACTCTACATCGGAACTAAAATTAGGGAAATACATAGAATCATAAGTATTTTGTTCCTTATGCGCATCTATTAATTCATCTAACGAACCTTCATCCGTATGAATAGGAGGTCTTGCAATTACATCATCGGATACAAAAACACCTGGAGAAAATAAATTAATATTCTCCATTTTTGAATCCCTTACCTTTCTCTTATATGGGTCATATACCACTATATACACAAGTGTTTTGCCCGAATCTATGGAAGCTATCTTTGGATGCTCCATAGGAAAATTTATAAAACCACTATTATCTTCATTAAACATAGCCAACACAGCAGGATTCGAACCTGCATCACCATGATACAATTCATGGGCTCTGCCAATTGAGCTACATTGCTGGTTAGTAAAAGTTATGCTTCTACTATTTGATACGCATTAATACGGTTAATACATTCTGTTTTGCCAATTATTGTCATAAATGACATCATATCTGGTCCAGTTATACCACCTGCTAACACTGTTCTCACTACAGGCATCAATTTACCCAATTTAATACCTGTTTTTTCACAAGCATCTGAAATAGACTGCTTAATATAATTAGGTTCCCAATCATTGCCATTAGAAATAATTTCTATAAAAGTAGATAAAGTTTGCTTATGCAAATCCGTAATAGAAGCTATTTGTTTTTCATCCAATTTAATTGGATTAATAAATATATCTACTACATGCTGCATTTCATGTTTAAAATGCGACCTCTTCTTAGCCATATCAAGTATTTCTAACATTTCTTCATTAGTAAAATTAGAATCACCAAAATTAACATGCCTCAGTAATTCTTCATTAGAAGTTTTATTCTGCAAGTAATAACCATTGAAAAATCTTAATTTATCAATATCATATCTTGCACCCGCTTTATGAATATGATGAATATCAAAATGCTTAATACCATCTTCAATAGACATTATTTCACCTATTTGCTCTGCATTATGTGGCGTCCAACCAAGCAACAATAAGAAGTTAATTACTGCTTCTGGATCATAACCAGCATCAACGAAACCCTTCAAATAGCCTTCTGGTGAATCGCCACCAAATGGAAAGATAGGGAAACCTAGTTTAACAGCATTTCTTTTAGAAAGTTTACCCTTCAAAGGCGCTGGATTCAATACTAATGGCAAATGCGCAAATTGTGGACAATCCCAACCAAATGCAGCATAAATCATTATATGTAATGGTGTAGAAGGAAGCCACTCTTCGCCACGCATAGTATGTGTAGTTTCCATATCATGATCGTCACATATATTAGCTAAGTGATAAGTAGGTATACCAGAAGTTTTTACTAACACTTTATCATCCATTAAAGATGAATCAAATGATACTTCACCACGCACAATATCAGTAAAAGTAATTGTTTGACCCGGAGTCACTTTAAAGCGAATAGTATAAGGTGTTTTATTATCTAATAATACCTTTACTTCATCAGCCGAAAGCGATAGAGAATTTTTCAAAGACATACGATTAGAGTGACAATAAGAGAAATTTTCCTTATTAACTTCTGCTGCGCTCCTTAGTAAATCTAATTCTTCTTTGGTATCAAATGCATAATAAGCATAATCATTATCCAATAAATACTGAATATACTTAGTATAATCTCTCTCCGATTGACGCATAGCACCGTATGGTTGATTCTCAGTCCAAGGTGCGAAATCAGCTTCTATACCGAGCCAATCAAGAGTTTTCTTAATTAATTCTTCAGATCCATCACAGAAACGATCTTGATCGGTATCTTCAATACGAAGATAGAAAGTTCCACCATTTTGCTTTGCATATAAATAGTTGAACAGCATAGTTCGGATGTTTCCGACATGTAAGCCATAACTTGAAGTTGGGCTGGGAGCCACACGACACACCACTTTTTTGTTGATTTTATTATCCATTTAGTTAATTTTCAATTTTAATTAGCACAAAGATACTAAAAAATTCTTAAAAAATGCGCTTTGTGAAAATAATTTTTAATTTTAATATATAATCTAATGAAATATTTAAAATTATTTGAAGATAGAGTATTACAAAGTATGTTAAATAACATCAAAAGAAAGTATGTTAAAGTAGGTTGTAAGATAGATTTAGTGCCTAGATACTATGATTCAATTTATTTATCTATGATTGAAGTCCCAGATGATTTAAAGGGAAAAGGTATTGCAAAAGCTTTTATGAAAGATTTAACAGATTTTGCTGATGAACAAGGTTTAATAATTACTTTATCACCTACAGATAGATTTGGTTCAGATTTAGAAAGATTGAAAAATCTATATTTTAATTTTGGATTTCAAATTAATAGGAATAATGAAATAATGGCTAAATATATTGGAAAATTAATTAGATTCCCAGAAAATAAATAAAAAATCCCACTAAAGCTTTAGTGGGATTTCTTGTCCTATATTAATCTTCTAAAAGATCGTCAACATCATGATATACTATATACTACTTATATACTATATATTCTCTGTTAGCTTGAAAACTATTTCTTCTATTTCTCTGGCGGCATTTAAAGTTATTTCGCCTATTCTAATACTTGCTGCTTTCATATCTTCCGCTATTTTATCATATCTAGCTCTATCAGTTTTTCTTAACTCGTATAGTTCGTCTTCGGATAAAGATAATTTATAAGATGCGCCGGCTAATATGTAAGGAACTTGCATATTTAATTTATCTTCTTGTCTATAAAGGTTATTTTTTCTTATAAAATCTTTTTTATTGATTTTACTTTGTTTTGCCTTTTTAGCTATTTTAGCTAAATCTACTTCTTCACAATCGGATATATAAAGTTCTTCTCCTTCAAAATGGTAATAAATACCATTATAGTTGAAATAAAGGATATTTTCATCCCAATCGCTATAATAACCTAAACATACTTCGTCTATGTTTTCGTCTCCTTCTAAAAAGAGGCAATTTTCTTCATTTATACCAATAGGTAATTTTACTTTAGCCATTTTTATATTTATTTTATGCACCTATAAGGCGAAAATTTGTTCATCATTATTTAAATACAGGTTATTAATATCTGATAGAATATCATATACAATATCGCATTTTGGATATGCTATTTTAAATAGTTGTAGATGCCTTGTTATAGATGTTATTTCTAGTCTACCGAAAAAATAATTACATATATGTGAATCATATCTCGATTCAACATATTCTAATTTTTTCGTAGATATACAAACATTCGCATTACCAAATGCACCACCTTCATCGAAGTAAAAATAATATTTTTTCATAAGCAAAGATAAGAAAAGAAAAGTTAAAGAAAAGTTAAAGTATCATCTTGATATATTGATAATCTGGTTTCGTTTGTTGCTTCTAGTATATTAGTAGAGCCAATGTAATACATACCGTCTTGACATTTAGAATATACTTCTTTGCTATTTATAACACGTTTGTATATCCCATTTTCGGGTCTGCTGATATGTGGCTCAATAGATTTTAAATGCCATTTTTTAGTATTCCCAATCGCAAAGAATAGTGTTTTAGTATTCGGCTTTACTGATTTGATTTTATGATAAGTTTCTTTATTCCTTATAATAAAACTAAATCTTTTATATTCTTTTGTTATAATGTCGTTGCCTACTAGATATTCTTCTGTATATCCACCATTTAATATAATGGATAAAAAACTAAATGGGTGGCTATGATAAAATGGAGTTTTATCTTCGGATAGTAGCTTATGAATTCTAATATGTAGATTAAATACTTTTAAGATAGTAAATCTTTCCAAGTATTTTGGTATTGAGCTATATTTTTTAAATAGAATCATTTACCATATTTTTCAATTAATAGTGCTTGTATATCTAATTGTTTTTCACGCAATTCTTCATATTTTTCAATATGATATTCATCATAATTACCGTCTTCATCTTTTTGATTAGATTTACAATTATAATAACCAACTTCACGACTTAACTTTTCAAAGTTATTTAAGTCAATAATAAAATTACCAGTTAATTCTAACATATTAATAGTTTTTAATTTTAGCGAATTTCCAATTTTTTTGCCAATGTTCATTTGTAGTCACATGGTTAGCACGAACCCATTTAGCGACACAAGTTTCGAATTCGTCATCTGTAAATTGTCTTTGAACTCTACAAACTATACCTTCTCTTTGACCACCTAATACTGATTCTTCTTTTACTAATTTTTCAGTTAATTCTTGTAACTCTTTTTCGGAATTAATAATACCTTTAAATAAAACAGGAACAGTTGGTAAATCCAACAAAAATGCATAATCTTCTACTTCTTCCCATGATGACCATGTGCCTTGATATCTAGCTCCAAACATATAAAAATGAGAAGTTAGGTTAGTATATTCTATAGAGTGAATAGCAGACATAGCTTCACCAAAGATATATAAATCTTCGGATATAGAGTGTTTTAATATAGAATGTAATTCTCTTACTTTTGCATCCCATTCATTTTCAGTCGGCGCAACATGAGATCTACCATAAACATGTTTATTTGTAAAAGCAGTATTAGAGCCATCTAATTTTTCTGTAATTACAATAGATATACCAATAAGACCAGATATATCTTTTGACATTCTATCGTCATTCAGAAGTCCTTTAGACCAAGGTAAATGAAGAGTTTTTGGATATTTTGACATACTACAAAAATACTGAAAAAATAGATAAAAAACAAACTTTTCAGTATTTATTTTTAATATATAAATTATGAGCAGAATATGTCCTTTTTGTGAAAAAAATGTAGGTAATGATCCACATATATACGGTTGTAAATATAAAACAACTTCTGATAAGAAGGAAATAAAGTTTTTATTTCTCTCTAAGAATTTTCCTTTATTAAAAAAAGAAAAACTTGAAGAAGATTATTTAAATAATCTAATGAGCTTACCAGATATTAAAAATAAATATAATATAGATTATAAATCTATATTATATTTATTAGAATATTTTAATATTCCTAAACGCAATATCACAGAAAGTGCTAATTTAATATCTAAGGAAAAATATAAAAATACATGTATTTTAAAATATGGAGTTGATAATGTATCAAAAACAGAATTAGTAAAAGAAAAAAAGAAAAAAACATTTATAGAAAATTATGGCGTAGATAATATTTTCAAAGATGAACATTTTAAGAAATGGATATTAGAAAATAATTTTGCTTGGAATAATTTATCCAAAGAAGAAAATGCAGAAAGAGTTAAAAAACAAACAAAAAGCATTAAAAAATATTGGGAAAATCTAACTGATGAATATAAAGCTAAATTATATCGTTATGAAGGAACTTCCAGTGTTGAAACAACTATTACCGATGTTTTAAACGAATTAATGATACCATATCAAACGCAATTTCCACTTAAAGGTAGATTATTTGATATTAAAATTTCAAATACTAAAATTCTAGTTGAAGTTAATGATGATTACTGGCATTGCAATCCTTATAAATATGGATTAAATGATACGGTTAATTTACCATACAAACCAAATACTAAAGTAACTGACGTATGGGAAAAAGATGCTAAAAAAAGAATTATAGCAATCAATGAAGGATATAAAGTTATATATTTATGGGAAATGGATATAAATAAATCAAAAGATTTAAAAAAATTAGTATGGGATAAAATATTTGGTTAATCTTCTAAAATTGAATTTATTTGTTTTTCTCGCCAATCGGCTAATATTTTTACCAAATTAGTTTCAAAATCTAATTTTTTGTTGAAATTATAATTATAAGGTTTTTGAATTTCTTGTGATTTACCGGTAAAATCATTATGGTCCCAGTATTTTCCAGTTTCTAATTCAAATCTTACAGTTCTAATTATATTAGTATTTATATCTATATTATTTTCTTTTATACCAAAAATAAAATATTTACTTATATTATATACGCCTTTTTGATCATGGTATCTATCAGGCTTAGCATGATAGAATGTTGGATTTCCTCTAAAATCACTTCTTTCAAATGTTAGAGTATCTATTGTTTTATCATATAAATCACCATAATATGGTCTTAAGCATATTTTGGTAATTTCTCTTGCTGCTTCCGAATTAAGTTCCATTATTCTAAAATTGAATTAATTTGTTTTTCTCGCCAATCGGCAAGTGTTATAAAATTAGATTTATCGAATAATCCAATATAATAGAAATACGCTATCATCTCTGATGTTTCGTAATACTCAGGTGAGTAAATTGATTCTTTACATAGATATATTTCACCAACTTTAACTGAATAATGTGGTAAGCTCCATCCATTTCCAGCTTTAATACAAACATATTTATTCATCATTTAGTATAGAGTCTATTTGTTGTTCTCGCCAATCGGCAAGTGGTATAAACATTGAACCATTGTCGTCACTTATAAATATAGAATTAATTTCTGTTTTTACCGCAAATCTTTTTCTACCATCTTTAAGTGTAGTTCTTCTCACATCATATACCTTTCCTATAATTAAGTTTGGTCTGTTAATAACAGGTAGATGAATACATATCATTTTAGTTGTTGAAGAAATAGCCCAATCGCTCATATCACAAAATTAAGTTAATTTTTTGAATTATCAAAGTTTTTTCGTAATTTTGTTGTATGAAATATTATTTATTTGGCTCCGAAAATAGCCTTGATTACGATATACTAGTTGAAGTTGATTCTATACCTACCGATATAGATAAAGCTCATAACATCTGTAAAAGCTTTAACGAACAATTAAGCTTAATTTATCCTGATAAAGAAATTAATTGTAATCTAATTACCGTTAATAACAATAAGATTATTAATTGTTTTAAAGGAACAACTGAAGAATTAAATAATTGTCTTTATTATACATACGATTTGCATAAGCAAGTTTTTCCTAATCCTATTCTTGAACCAGTTGAAAGAGATGTAAATGAAAAAATTTTAAGAGTAGCTAGATTTATTATTACCTTCTATTCAAGAACCGAATTAAGAAAGGAAATTAAATCTGCTTTACGAGGTAATTTACTACTTAAGTTAGAAGTATTAAAGAAAATTAACTTTGTAAAAATGACGGAATTTACCGATAAAAAAGAAAAGAAAGAAGATATTAAAAAAACTATAGCCTTTCAATTTGGACAAATTTTTTCCTTAATAGATGAATATGAGTCTGATTCATACACAAAAAATGGTATAATAAAAAATTATTCTGATTTAGAAAATTTTTTAAATAGAAACCCAAAACATGATTTGAATATATTAAACCATTACTTACAAAGATATATAAATTATATAGAAAATAATATAGGCAATCTTAGACTTATTGAAAATATAAGTCACGTTTAATATCTCTGTTAATTTTACTACACAATGGTTGCAAATTATTAAAATTACTCAATTCTAATAATTCTTCTTCGGTTTTAGCTATCTTTAATGGAATTATATGATCTATATCCCAGCCGTAATTTACTTCACCATTATATTTACCATAATTATCCCATGACATCCATGATTCAAATTTATTTTCTATATATAACTTGAAATCTTCAAAAGAACATCCTAATATATCTTTTGTTTTGGATTTTTTATTGTATCCTTTATTTTTTAAACCTACTTTAATTAGTCCTCTTATATTTCCAGATAATTTAAATAATGGATCATTTTCTCTACGATCTTTAAAATAATTTCGCTGGTATTCATTTATTTTCTCTCTATTTTCCTTATCGTATTTTCTCCTTTTTTCTCTTTTTATATCTTTATTATCTAATGAATATTTTTTAAATTTATCCTTATTTTCAATATAATATTCTTTTTTCTTTTGTTTTATGATATCCACATTATTTTTTGAATATAATTTAACTCTGTTTTTAACAATTTCCTTATTACTTTCGTAATATTTTTTATCAGATTCTTTTATTTTATCTTTGTTTTCTTCTCTATATTTTTTGCACTTTAGCAATTCTCTTTCCCTATTATCAAGATAATATTTTTTCTTTAGCATTTTCCTACATTCTTGACATTGATTTCTTGTTATTTCAAATTCAACCAACTCCTTAACTAAATGACAATTACTACATTCTTTCATTTATTATATTTATTTCTTTTATATATTAAATATAAGTATTTTCTTTTCAATTTGGGTTAGATTAGAGGAAAGGTTAAAAGATATATAAAATAAAAAATTATATATGAAATTAATAATTAAAGAAACCTCTATTAAAGGAGAAAAAAATGCAAGAATATTTGGATTATTACAAGAAGAAATATGTAAATATGTTGATGGGTTAAAGTTTGAAATGGCATTTCAAAATGGTAATGTAGCTTCCGCTGAAAGCACAGATTATAATGATTCAAGTTATAAAATGGCTCCAGATAATTTTAAGAAGTATGTTAATGAAACTCTTAACTTCCGTTATGAAAACTTTACAATAATTTTTGCATAAAAAAAGCCTGTTTTAAAACAGGCTTTTTTTATTGTATATATACTTTATGTTTAGTAGTGATAATTTATGGGTAATGATTGCCGGTATTATAATGGCATTAGCTTTTGTTATAGGTTCTGTTGTTTATGTTAATAAACTTTTTATACATGAAACCAAAGAGATATTAGTAAGATTTATATTAATGGTATTTGCTGCTTTAGTCGGTGTATTTATTGTTGATAAAATAATTGCATTTAAGATTAAGTTATTAACCGAAGAAATGAGCACCCAATTATTTGATTTAATTAAAACATTAACCTTAATGATATTTTCTTATTATTTCGGAACACAAAAGAATAGCAAGGATAAAGAAGATTAATCAGTAAAGTAATAATAGTAAAAAGCTACTTTTAATTTATCCATTTTTTAAAAGTGCTAAATTTTTATCGTAAAGTTCTTTTGTAATCTTTATATCCGCCTTTATATCAGCAATTTTCTTTTTATCCTTTACATTAATTGCTGTTTCCAATTCTTCATTAAGTTTATTAATACTTTGACTTAATAAGATATCTACATTTAGAGGACAAGCTGATAGTGGATTTTCAGGAACCGTAAGTAATAACATCAATTGATCAGCGGCACCTGAAGTTAGATGAAATAAACTTATATTTTTGTCTTGTTTATCTAAAAAGTTTACTTCTAAACTATTCTTTGCTACAAAATACATTTTTAAGTCATCCATTATCTTAGTAGATAAATTAATATCATCTAAGTTTAGATCAAGTGCGGATAAAGCTCCTTGTCTACTTTTTAAACACATATTATAGTCAAAATCGCTAATGTCGCCTTTTTCTTTGGAAATATGTAATTCTTCGATTTGTCTTTTCTTTTGGTTGCGAAAGAAAATTATTTGATTTTTTAAAAGTTCGGTGTTTTTCATTTAATATATACTTTATTAAAATTAACTAATAATATGAAAAGATTAAAAACATTCCAACAACATAAAGTTAAAAAAGCTGATGTATCAACTGATGATTTAAAGCCACAATCAACCGATAAACATGCTGCTGAAGTATTTACTGCTGATGAAATGGATGGCATTTCTGTTGTTGGTAATGAGGTTGAATTATTAACTGATGAAGAAAAAGAAAAAAACATTACAAAACAAGATTAAAATAATAAATTACTAATATTCCTTCTTCCAACCGGATTTTGCGAATGCACTAAACAAATTGGTAATTGAACACCTTTATTAGCACAATATTCTATTAACCATTCCGCTGCGTGATAACCAGTTTTATTGATGAAGATATCATAATCAATTATGATATCTTCATCTTTTTTATTCCAATTTTCGTCATTAAAAATTAAATCATAGTGTTCTGGGTCTAAGTCGTGATCAAAAGATACTATGTCTGGTAATCCTTTTTCTTTTATAGTTGAAATAAATTCGTCATAAGTTTTAACTATTACCCAACGATAAGTTCTATACCTTGTTTTATCCTTTGTATCTGTTCTATGTAGATCCGCTATTTGCGGAGGCGTAAAATTATCGTCTAAAAATAGATTATAAGCCATATTATGTCATATTTTTTCTATATAGGGACTAAGTGCATATATATTTATTAATAGACAAAGATATGAAAAATGTTTTAGAAAAACGAATTAATTTTCTTTTAATTCGTCTAATTCGCCTATGGTCAAAGTGCTTATTTCCGATAAAATTTCCTTTATTAAATTAATTATATCTTCTTTAGAAGGTTCTCCTGATATATCTTGCTTTTCAATCGGGCAAGTAAATGCCGCAAAATCATCATACTTTACTACAAATTTACCTTCTACTCTTATAAGCAAAGAAGATTTTTCGTCTATCACATCTTCTATTAATAATATATCCAAATTTAAACTAGAAGAAATGATATGTCTTGTGGTTGAATCAATTTCTTCTTGAGATTCCATCTCAATTAAATCGTCCATTATATTTTCTATATCTGCTTTTCTGCCTAATCTTCTAGATAACTCTTCTAATCCTTGTTTTGTTTTATCAAAAGAATACCTACTTTCTAAATTAGAAATTATTGCAATTTTAATTGTATCTGTTCCTTTATCACTTAAATCAAATTCTTTACTAAGTAGCTTATCAGCTATTAATTGTGGATAAGCATGTGCTTGGCAAGATTGCCTAAATTTGAAATTTAATAATTCATCATCAATTAATTCAATTAAATCTTCTTTAGTTGGTAAAAGACTATGTAAATTAGTTTTAGTTAAAAAGTTTTCAAATAATTTAAGGTGTTTCATTAAGTATATATAAAAAATTAATATTTAATCTTCATCATCTAAGTCAGCTAAAGCTTCAAGTCTATCAGGGTTAGAATATTTTGATAAAAGTTTAGACCATAAATCAGGTAAATCTTTTCTAATACCATTTAATATTCCAGCTTTATTTTTTAACTTCATTATTTCTACTACTGTATTTTCTAATGCCTTATTTCTATATTCTTGTATAGTATTTTCAAACTCCTCACTTAGAATATATTCTTTTAATTGAGTATATGCATCTTTTAATATTTTTTCATAATCTAACCAATATATATAATCTGGATCGTCTAAACTTATACCGGGTTGATATGAATATAAAAAAGGCTTCTCTATTTTTAGATGTATGTTCTTATTAATGATTGTTTCATTAATTTTATTGCTAAAATAGAGAGCATTAATTTTTAATTCTAAACGAACATTTAATATCCAATTATCTCGCCATTTTGTTCTATCAGCTATTACTTTACCATTAATATCTTTATTTCTCGGAGGTGCTAAATTAATATGGCTACTTAAATAACTATTGATATATGGATTATGTTCTTTTGATGTAAATGAATAAAAATCATCCTCATCTTCATGCATTATAGGTCTATCGTTCCTACGTTTTGTATTATTTATTTTGCTATCTGCTTTTTGGTATTTTAATGGAGTATTTTTACTTAATAGTGAAAATCTAAGTTTAGAAGCTATTGTTTTATATTCTTCATCACTATCCATAATTAAAATACTACTACCACCTGTTTTAGATGGATTATATACAGTCTCAGTATAATTTTCAGTAAATAATGGTGGTAAACTTAATTTATTAAAAACAGCTCTAACTTCTCCAGTCAACAATAAGTTATTAATTAATTTACTAACAACACTTCTACTAGGAAGACTATCTCTTACAGCGTTTCCTATATCTTTTGTCTGTTTTTTAGCGGCAATAGTTTTACTTTCTTTTTCTTTAAGTTTACTATAATAAGGATCTATTTCTTTAAATTTTTCCTTTGCGACATCTAAGCCTTTGTTTTTAACTAAAGTATAAAATCTACTATACAATTGTTTAGCTTTAGTATCTTCTAAATTACCCGTTTCGGCAACTTCACGAACTCTTTTTAAGAAATCAGTTTCCGACATAGCAGCATATTGTTCATCTGATTTAGCTAGTTTTTCGACAAATTTTGGCACTCGGCTGCCCCATATATCAAATTGCTCCCAATTTTTTATATTCCATTTTTCTGCTTCAAATAATTCAAACTTTTTAATCATATTAATCTTCCTCTCCTAAATCTGCTAGTGCTTCTAGTCTTTCTGGGTTATCTAGTTGTAAAAACTTATTCCATATTAATGGTTGCTCTTTTCTAATTAAAAAAAATATTATAGATTTTTGTTTACTCTTTTTAATATAATTTAAATAATTTGATAAAGATTCATCGGTTATATATTTTGACAATTCTGGATTATTTAATGCTTTATCAATCAATGGTTCTAATTGTGTTGAGTAAGAACGTATTAATTTTAAATTATCAAAAGGATTATCGGAGCTTAAAACATCATTTATTACTGAATACAAGATTTGAGCAATTTTATCTTGAAACTGTGTTTCAAAGTCTATTTTATTAAACTCCTTAGCAACCTTAGTAAATAAATCATCAATAGTATTTAATATAGTATCTTTAAATTCTAATTCAAATAAATTAGAATCCGGTATCTTATATTCTGCATCTTGCTCTATAACCACTTCTTTAGTTAATTTATAAATAACTTTATATTTTATATTGAAATGATCACCTTGTTTTTCAACATTAAATATCTCTCTAACACCATCAAATTCATTATTATACTTATTAAGATCTATTTCTTTACCAGTAAAATCATAGTGTTTTGCTTTACCACTAGTATGTTCCTGATCTGTATATTCAGTTTTAATATCACCATATTTTCCTTCAAAATATGATTTATATGAAAATCCATTTAATTTACATAATAAATTTAATTTGCCTTGTATTGACATCTTTTGTTCAGGAGTCCACTTAATATCATCGTCTCCAGTTAAGAAATCATTATAAGATATTCTTGTAGTAGTAGCATTAAAATAAATTAAATTATCTGGCACATATTTAGAATCATACTCATAACTTAATAATAAAGGTTTTTTTTCACTCAATCCATATTGATAAATATAACGTCTTTCATCATGTGTTAATTTAGCGCCAACACGGTTTATGACGGAAATATCATCTTCTAATATCCAATGTTTAGATGCTTTTAGTTCGGGTAGTATATGTTCTGTGCGATAATTGTAAAATCTATTACCATAATCTAATAAATGCCAGTTTATAAACTTGGCACTTGAACTACTAAAAAATCTATTTTTTATAGTATAAAAGAAGTAATCCCAAAAAATATATCCATTTTTTAGTGTAGGTGCTTTCTTGTTTTCTGTTTCATTTAGAAACGTATAATAAAGTTTAAGGTAGTTCATATTAATCTTCGTCTCCTAAATCTGCTGCTGCTTCTAATTTTTCTGGTCTATCACATAAAAGAAGTTGTCCCCATAAATATGGTGATTTTTGTCTAATATAAGATAAAATAATTGTATATTGTTTAGTTTTTCTAATAATTTCTAAATAATTAAATAAGTTAATATCTAGTTTGTTATAAATATCTAATGAATAATTAGCAATAGCTGCAAATAGTTTATAACCAAATGTATATTCAGTTTGTCTCAAAATTATATTTTTTATTAAAGCATTTAATTCATATACATAACCATCAATTTCTTTATCCATTTCAGTTATAATTTGTTGCTTTAAATTATGAAAAGATTTTTTAATAGCAGCTATAAGCTCTTGTTTACGAACCAAATTATCTGTGCTACTAAATACTACCTCAGTATTTCCTATTTTTCTGTTAACTCTCGGTGGAGGCGGGTATTGAAGCATATCACCGTCATCGGTAAGTAAACAGATAGTATTATCAAATTTTAAACTAAACAAAGCTGAATTAGGTAATTGTGTAGTTAAACGAAATTCTATATCCTGTTTATTATAAGCAGAATTCATATTCTTACTAAATGAAATATAGGTTGTATTTAATTCAATTGCTTTTGGTCTTAAAATTTTGGCATTAATCAATCTACCTAAAAATACTACATAAGCTTCTAAACTAAATCCTAGTTGTTCTAAACCAGTATTGCTCACTTGCACATGATAAAATTCTGTGGATTTATCTAAATGTTTGTTATGAGTTGTTGGATTAGAAGTTAATGGTATATTATATTTATTATATAAATCTTTTAAACTTAAATTAAAATTATTTACTATATCAAATAATTCCTCATCTGTAGGAATTATTTCTTCAAGTAATTCAATTGTTAAATCTTTATTATGTAAATTATCAAAATGATTTACCCAGTAATTTATATCATTATTATCATAATTTTCATTTTCATTTATCCTAAATGATTCAAACCTTTTAATATACAACATAAGTTATATATTAAAAGGTTTAGTTTAAAAAATTAATTTTTTTACTTAAGTAATGAAAATACTGGTGCTATCTCTTTTAGAATCAATCTAGAATTTAAGTCACTTATTTCGGATAAAAAGAAATAAGAATTGGGTATTATTTCTATCTCTTTCAGCATATCAGTTATAGCTAAAACTGTACCGCCTGTTGCTAATATATCGTCTGCAATTATAGGGGATTTATATTTAGTTATAATATGTTTATGCATCTGCAATTCTGCTGTGCCATATTCTAACCCATATTTTTTTGTGATTAATTCACCTGGTAATTTACCAGCTTTTCTTGCTAATACTAACGGTATTACTAGTGTATCAGCTATGATAGTTCCCATTATAAATCCACGAGCGTCACATCCAATTACGCTATCTGGATTTAATGGTGCGATATTTTGTAGTATTAGAGCTTTAATCATAATCATCGCTTGTTTGGATGTGTAAATTAAAGATAAATCTTTAAATGTTATTCCTTCAATTGGAAAATCTGGATATTTTTCAGTAAGTGATTCAAATAAATCGTATTGGTATTGTGTTAATTTCATATTTTTATTAATTTAATTGTTTTCTAACTTTAGTCCATCTACCATAATTATTTCTTATATAAGTTTCTGGTTTACCTGATGCTACTTTTGTGTATAAAATCTCATCTTTTTCAACCATTTCAAATGAACTTTGTAATTTTTTACTATCTTTATCTAAAACGCAAAAAGTATCTAAATATGGATAACGCATAAAATCTACATTGACTAAATTAACCTCAAATTTTTGCATTTCTTTTGTAGGTAATTTATTATTTATATAGTGTGCTTCCCATCCTCTTTCTGAGGCATAATTTCTGAATAAATAAACATCGGAATCAAAATGAGTATAGATTCTATCCATGTAAAATCTACCATCATTTAATTTCCACACTAATGCTCTACCTATTATCTTATCTTTATTTTCGGTTGATTGTAAGATTAACATTTGGCAAACATCGGTATTCTTGCTATAAATATCAAAAAAACCATTTTTAGTATCATATCTCATACATGATTTACCAAGACTACCTAAGCCATCTTTATCGTTAGTTGGTGTATGTAGGTAATTATCTTGATTATACCATTTGCTAATTTCTTCACCAGAAATTAATTTGAGTTCAGGTTTTTTCCTTGTTTTATATAAAGATTTATATTTATTTACAATTTCTTCAATTTCTTTATCATCAATAAGATGTTCAATGGTTTTCCGAACAAACTTACCAATTTTCATCTCACTTCTATTTTTACTCCAAATACCATTATAGTTTTTGATGTATTTTAAATAAGGATGTAGATCAGATTCAGCTTGAATATATTCGTTAAACCGTTTTTTAGTAATAGGTTGTTTAGTTTTTTTATAATCCTTGAATATGCGACTTATTGGTGTATAAGAAATCATATCTTCGGAATCAGTTATATCCACAAAAGATATAACACTATTAGTCTTTTCGGAGTAAAGTAGTGAACTTATATCTTCGGATATAAGTTCATAATTCATCTTTTCGATGGAAATCATATTTCTCAAATAATTTTTGAAATTATTTGAGTATATTAAATATGCTTCATCTATTTTTGTTAGAATTTCTTCAGGTTTTGTTCTTCTTATTAATTTCGCCATTTGTTAAATGACTTTTAGCCCCAATTTGGAGCTAAAAGTTTGTTATTTTTATACAACTATTAATAGTTGTTGAGGTCTTTATTTGGAGCGTATTTTTTAATAAGCTCTTTGCGCATATTGAGAATCATATCACTTGCGGGTGCGCCATGTGTAGTATCTAAATTCAAAGGCATTTTGTGGAAGTTATTACGCACTCTGTTTTTATGGGTTAAGAAGTTTTCTTCTTGTCCTATATCAAAAGGCTTTTCTCTACGAATACCAGTATAGTATATAACCATTGCATTTTCACCAGGTTCGCTTATATGAACTACTGTTTTCTTGGCAGCTAATGCTTCGGGTGTGCGTAAAACTTTAAATGGTCCAGGTAAAGTTGTTTTACCAAGTGTTTCGCTCAATTTAACAACACCTTTCTTTTTTGTGCCTACTGCACAAAGAGCATATTTAGCTCCAGTATTATCTCTTTTCAAAGAGTTTCTCTGTCCACCACCTTGTCCAAACAAACCCCATTCCCATGGTAGAAACCCAGCGTCAAGTAAAGCGTTTAGTATTTCATCCATTGCTTCGAATGTCATACCATCACCTTCGATAAAGCGAAGCCATGTGCCACATTTCCAAGTTTTACCGTTGATTACTTTATCATAATATAATCCGTGCTTAATAGCAAGATTAATAACCCAAAGAACTTGTTGCAAAGCATTACCAGAGTCAGGACGTGCGGTCACTACTATATTATATTCCTCATTTTTACTCTTTAATGCTAAAGGTAAAAGATAATTTTCAACCGCATAGAAGAAATCATAGCAGTCAGCAACATCACTTATAATATCACCTTTATTAGCTGCATTATAAATTGCCTTATAGCAGTCTTCCTCATTTTCATATGCTTGAACATTACGGTGTGCAAGTGCTTTTACACTTAGAGAAAGTCCAGGAGTTTTATCAGAGTTCATCCAAGCTTGGTAGCCGGCTGAGCAACTATCTGTGCCTGGGAAGCTAATAAGTCCATACATACCGAGTATTTCAGTTTCGCTTTCATGTATAGCGGCACGGGCACCAAAGTCTGTAAGTAATGATGAAGCAGACATATAAGCTTCGTCCTGTGAAAGTGAAGGATCAACTTTTTTTACCATATCAATAAGATGAGCGAGCCAGTGTTCACTTTGCGTAAGTCTTTCTGAAGCAGCCCATGTGTGTAGTATTACTTCTTCAAACCAAGCTGCTAATATACCCCAGCCTTTAACTTGTGATGTAATCTGTATTACAGGTTCGCCAGGGTAAACTACTGAACCTTCAGGCATAGCCATAATTTCAAGTGGAATACGACCGTCGTATTTATCAACGATATCCCTCCACATTTGCTCTGGGAAAGTGTATGGAGCAAGTCCGTTTGTTGTAATTAAAAAATGTTCTAAATACTCTTTAGCCGAATCAATTTCTTCATGTGTGATTGGTTCGTAGAACAATTCATCCATTGGTCTCTGTAATCCAGCGAATACTATACGATTATCACCTTTCTTGTAGAGTGTAGGATTGATTTTAAAAAGTTCTCTGCGGAATACAACGTAATAAGTTGATTCGTCCTTTGCGTCTTGTGATTCAAACTCGTTAGATCCTACTGTGTAGGCATCGCTCATCAAGAGTCGTGGAGTTTTGTGAACTCTTCTTGGTGGTAAAATTGGTGTGATTTTTGCCATTTTGATTAATTTTAATATGCAAATATACAAAATAACTTGTTAAAAACAAGTTAAGAAATCGGATTTAATTTTACATCATATATTACATAATCTCGCACGTCCTTATTTAAAAAGAACTTGTCCATTACTTCTAATATGTGATGACAATAAAAATAAGATGTATTATAAGAACCTAATCCACCATTTTCTTTTTTGCTCCAATGAATTGTAAAAGAGTTCATGGTTTCTTTTGTGTGTTCGACATATTCAAGTATTTTAGTCAAACATTCAAGGTGAGACTCACCTATAACTTCTTTGAGTAAGAAGGTTTCTTGTGTAATTGAGTTCAATGTAAAAGCTGATACTTTTGCCCGCTGTTTATATTCAAAGCTAAGATGAGCTAATTGCCCAATACTACCACTAAAAGTAGGTTCTATCCATTCTTTTTCAAAGTGAATTGTATTGCCTTCTTTTTGAATAAGTTTAGCAATTTTATCTTCAATTGTCATTATTTCTTTGAAACTCATAATTATTTCATTTTTACAAAGATACAACAATTAATTTAATTAAAGAAATATTTTGTTTTTTTAACAAAATTTTATATCTTTGTAATATAACAATTATATTATGGGTATTTTTAGCGGCTTATTTAGTAAGAAAAAAACACAATTTGAGGAACCAATTCCAGAGTTAAATAACAAGGAAAAAGCATTATTAGATAGGATAGATGAAGCTATGAAAAATTTATTAGCTGAATATAAAAAATATCCATATAAAGATAAGATTATAGTAAATACTTATAGTAAATATGAATATAAGTTTGAAGACGGTAATAAGAAGAAAATCAGTTTTATACAAGTAGATGCTACTTCAAAATTTGAGATAAATATATTTGAAAATATTTATTGTATTGATTCAAATAGGATTTACAATACTATCAAAAAAATATTAAATATTTTGGAAAATCATACTATTCACCGTCCAAAAGTTGAATACAAAAGTTCTACAACAAGCTCAGGTAATTCAAGTAATTACTCAAAAAGTTCTTCAAATACTTATTCACAAACAACAAATAAAGTCATACCCGTTTTAAATAATCCTTTAAAAGATAAATATAATCTTTTAGTAAGGCAAATTAAATTAAGACAAAATGAAATTAATAATATGCCATTAACAGATGCTAAACGCAAACCATTGGTTAATGAATTAGTTGCTTATAAAAAAGCGGCTGATAAAATTAAAGCAAAAATTCTTAAATCTGTTTAAGTGTTTTATACACTTCTTGGTAAGGAGCTATCTTTTTAAGAATCTCTCTAAGTAGATTTATATAATCTGGATGTTTAGTTATATCACCTATTTCTATTTCTAATTCTTCGGAAGGAGTTAATAAAATATCGGTATCTGTATAATAAAAAGTAGATTCATAATACTTTTTATTATACACTATAGATATAAGTGCTAAAACACCTTTGTTTATTTTACCCATATAATCTAATACAGATACCGAAAATTCCATTAATCTATTAATATTTCTATCTTTTTCAATTTATCGTTTGTATCTGTAAATACTACTGATATTTTATCCAATTTTTTAATTTCTTTAGCTTCACCAAGAACTTCATTAAACATTACATCTTTTCTGTAAGTAGCATCTAATGATGGTCTTTCACCGAGAAACTTTCTCATATTTTCTTCGATTATTTTATAATCCCACTCTGCTTTGAAATTAATTTTTGCGATATAATCACGGATTGCTTGTTCTTTTAAACTGTAAAACATATTTTTTAAAAATTTTTATCTATAAACCAGGTGTTTTCTTTGCTTAAAACCTCAAAATTGTCATGTATTTGCTGACATCTTGAAATAAAGTTTTTAACATCTTCGTTATTTAATGAAAACCATTCTTTACTTCCTCCAATACGCTTACTATCATAACTAACATGTAAATTAGCCTCTATTTTAGTAGCCCATTTTGATTCAAATACATTGATTATATTAAGCGTAGCTGGATTACCTGTTTTTAACTGTTTGAGTCTTTTATTAACATCACGTTTAGTAATTCCAATCTTGTATAATATGTCGTTATTTATCTCCGAAGAAATAAGGTAAATTTTCATACCTTATTTATTAAAAAAAGACACCTTTGTTTAGTGTCTAAAATTATTTATTATATTTTCATCACGATATATCTTTATTATATCCTCATATTCTTCTAAATTAGCTGCCATGCTTTTTTGAGTAATTGGCTCGCCCCAACCTTCTGTTTCTAGAACTCTTCCATTCCCTATATAAATAGCATAATGTTTTGGTATATCTGGGCCAAAACTAATAACATCACCTATTTTTAGTTTTTCTTCAATATTACCTTTATAATATCTATTTTTAGATATTTTTTCATAATATAAAAATGGAAATGTTTTGAAATCACCAATTACATAAATGCAAAATGTCTCACAATTTATTTGATTAGCTGGTATAGTTCTCTTAACCTTATCTGCTTTATCTAATAGATTAGATCTTAACAAATCTTCCGAAGAGAATAATTCAAATATTTTAAGATGTTTCATAGTGTATATATAAAAAAAGCAGCTTAAAAAGCCGCTTAATTGTCCTTCAGTTATTTAAAAACTTTTTGAAATTATATGTAATGATTTTATCAAACTCCTTATTAAAAACTATTTCACCTGGATAATAATCATAATTAACTGACATGTATTTAAGGAAAATAATAACACAATCAACCATTTCCAACTTAATAGCTTTTTTAACTCTTTTTGGATAAGTATTAAGTATCAATTGGTTAGCTTTTTCTAATGTTGTTTTTTCATGGAGTTCTCTAAAAAGTCTTTTTTTAGAGTGATATTTGTATATCGGTAAGTATCTTGATTCTAAAAAATCTTCTATTTTAATAGAAGATTTTTTAGTTCCGATAAAGCTAAATGGATTGAATTTCATACTTTATATATTTTATATTTTTTATTGCAATTTACACATTCCAAGATGCCATAATTTGTTCAACAGTTTGTAAATCTGTATTATATTGTGTTTCAATTTGATGTTTTATCATCGCTTGTGTATGCCACATAATATCATTAAATTTGTATGAAAATGTATCACCATGTAATTTCCATCCATCTTTTAATCTCAAATTAACTTTATTATTAAAGTCAAATATGTCATCCAATTTTATCAAAATATATTCCATAAATTATATATTTATTTTAATATTTCATCAATTTTACTTTCTCGGTACATAGCTAAATCCATACAATGTTTATTAAATTCATTTTCATTAGAAAAGAATTTCTTATTTTTAATAACATCTAATATAACATTATACTCATCCCAAAAAATAGGTATACCGTCATTTGTATCATACGAAGTAGTTCTGGTTATATAATAATCATATACTTTTGTATAATCTATATGGGTAGCCCATGTTATTTTTTCTATAAAAATGCATTTACCCCTGTGTATTATCATAATATATTTTTATCAAAATTACGATTTTAAGTTTATTTTAACAAATTAAAAATAAAATAATTCTAATTAAAAATATATATCATATATGAAACAAGAAGTTATAAATATTATTAAATATGCTGGACTTTATTTTAACGAAGTCTTTTTAGAATTTGAGGTTAATGAGTGTATAACTTTTAACTCCATAGAATGGAGAGATCCAGATATATTATTACATGTAATAATGGAAGATATGGATATAGAAATACTATGGGAAGATTTATCCGATAAACAACAAGAATACGTTTTTAAAAAAATTAGATTGTTAGTGCTTAATTAACTATTTAATTAAACCAGTTCTTTTAGCTTCTTTATAAGCTTTAACATCATCAAATGTGACATTACCAGGATTATAATGTGGATGTCCTTTTACTAACTTATATGGATCGCCAGATGTAGGTCTTTCTAATGTTTCAAGTTTATCTTGTTTAAGTTTTTCCATCTTAAACTCTACATCTTTTAATAAATAACCAAGATACCACTCAATTCCCTTTTCACCATATATTTTCCAATTAAAATCGAATATAAATTCTTCTTGATTAAAATAAATAGCTAATTGATCTTCTTTAATATAAAAATCGTTATAGAAATTGATATCACCAATATATCCTTCACCATAGATAGTAGTTTTATATCTTTTATTATAGAAAAAGGCAAACTTATCTTTTTCACTTAATATTTTACTATTACCTTTATCTACTGTTGCGGCAAAACCTAGACTTTTAGTAAAGTTTTTATACTTCTTAACTTCTGTTAAAATATGTAAATTAGTTACTATGTTATATTCCATGAATTATATATCATAGAATATTAACCCCCTTGTGCTGGGGTCTGCTCTACTGATTCTTCTGCGGGAGCTTGACCTTGACCCTGTGGCTTAGTTTGAGCTTGTCCTTGTGACTTTGGTTGTCCTTGAGATTGACTTTGTGCTTTAGGTTGTCCTTGAGTTTCTTTACCAGTTTCTATCTTAAATTCTTCTTCATCATTTTCAGTTTTACCTTCGTCTAAATCTACTTTTAATTTAATTAAAAAGTCTGGATTAATTTCTTCTGGATTATAGCTTTTATCTAATAGTCTATCAACTAAATCTAAACCACCATTTGACTCACTAGCATATTTTTTGAATTGAACGTGAACCTTTTTAATATCACTTGTTTTATAATCTTCATCAGGATTTGGATTAATAGCATCTTTTAAATCAACAGTGAAAATTAAATCATATACGGTATTATTATCGTCAGTAAATCTATATTTTAATGTAGTAGAAGTAGGTGAATATTTATCAATTTTTGGGTCATTAGCTAATTGTAAATTAGCATTTTTAAAATCTTGTAATTTCTTAACCTTTTCCTCATCGAATACTGGGTCAATTCTGTTTTTAATTCCTCTTAAAACTTGATCCATATAATCTTCTTGAGAATTACCTTCTAAAATTATATACTCACGATATTTTTGTATTTTCATAAGATATATATTAAATTATTGCTTATATTTTTTAACACTTTTGCATTTTGCTTTTTTGCAAAAAAATCGTATATTTGTAAAAATTAGAAATAATGAGTGTAAATTTTGGTTATTGCTGTATCTCCATGGGGATAAATGAAGGTGTTAAAAAGAAAGACGAAATAACAGTCAATAGAGGTATGGTTAAGAAAACATTTGAAGCAAAAGGTTTGCCTTATGCTTCAGAATTAGCTATTTTAAACTTACAAGACTGCTTGCGTGTTCTTAAATATAACCTTAGAAAAGACATTTTAGTTTATCGTATGAGTTCGGATATGTTCCCGTGGTTCACTCATTATGACTTAACTTCTCTTCCAAACTTTAATAAAATTAAATCTCTTTTAAAACAAATTGGTGATTTTGTTTTAGAAAATAAAATGAGAATCGGATTTCATCCCGGTCCTTATGTGGTGCTGGCTTCCGAGAATACAGACGTGGTGACTAAGTCTATTGATGAATTAGATAAGCATTCTCAAATGTTAGACTTGATGGGTTTGCCAGCGAATAATTATTATTCAATTAATATACATCTTAATACAACAAAGCCAACATTAGAAGCTTCGGCTGAACGTTTTTGTAACAAATTTGAGTTACTATCCGAAACTACTAAAAAACGCTTAACTGTTGAAAATGATGATAAATTAGCACAATTTACTATACAAGATTTGTATAATTTAGTGCATAAAAAAATAGGCATTCCAATTATAGCTGATTCATTACACTTTGCCTGTCATACAGGCGGATATACATGGGAAGAATCTTTCAAGTTAGCTATAACAACTTGGGGTGATATAAAACCACTTTGTCATCATTCTTCTTCAAAAAAACTGCATGAGGATCCAACAACAACAATTCAAACACACACCGACTTTTTATATGAACCATTTGAAAACTTCGGCATTGATGTTGATGTAGAATTAGAATGTAAAATGAAAGATGTGGCATTATTTAAATACAAAAAAGATTATTTATGAGAGCAGTGTTGCCAACAAAAAACACCGAAGATTTAGTAGTAATAAATGAGGAAGACATCATTTTTACAGAAGAGCAATTAACAAAACTTGAAGAATTGCGTAGAAAAAGTGGCACTACTGGTGCTGTTAAGTTAAAAGAATTTCCACGCAAAAAGAAAAAAGTTCATGTAGAAAAAGAAGATTCTGATGAAACAAAAGCACAATGGAGTAGCCAAAATCTTAAAGTAGGTATGCCTGTTACAGTAACAGAAGAAAAACATACTTTTATAGGATTTGTAATTGCTGTTGATAGGACAATCAGTTATTATCCAAAGTTTGATATCCAAACTTACGCTGGTAATCTAAAAGATGTTGATCATAGGAATGTTTCTTATCGTAAGATACAAGACTATTCTAATGTATCAATACCAGAAGAACTAAAAACTAAAACTACACAGCACCTTTTACATATGTTAAAGTGTTCAAGAATTGCTGAAGATAATGGAACATATAATTACCGTGAACCAGGTGAAAAATGGCCCGACCATATATTCACTTTTGAAATAAAAGCTGAATTAGCAAATCGTCCTCATATTCCTACAAAAGCTGAACGAAAAGCTATTATTAATAATGGCAAACGAAACAAGCAAGCAGAGAAATATAGAGAAAAAATGAAAAAAATAAAAAAGGCTAAGAATTAATTCTTAGCTTTTTTTATTTATCTACCCTGTCCAACGTATGCTTTCTTTTTTCTTGAGTATTTATTAAAAGATTTTTTTGCTTTACCTCTTTTTTTTTGTCCCAAAAGAGATCTTTTTAGTGTCGCCTGAACTTGTTGTTTTTGCCATTTTATTTTTATTTTTATATATTTGACATAAAAAAAGCCTTGCTATTAGCAAGGCTTTTTTATTATTAATAAACTAATTAAGCTACTTTTTGAACGATTTCAAAAGTGCATTCAACCGGTGTTGGTCTACCAAAGATTTTAACAGCTACTTTCAACTTAGAGTTTTCTGGATCAACTGATTCAACAGTGCCTTCGAAGTCAATAAATGGACCGTCCAGTATTTTAACAAGTTCACCAGGAACATACAAATCTTCTGATACTGGTTTTTGTAGTTCAGCATCTTCGTTGAGCATCCTTAAAACTTCGTCACTTCTCAAACGAACTGGGTATTCTCTACCATCTTTATCTTTATTAGTTAAGACTTTTGTAGCACCAGTAGTAGCACGGACTATGTTAATAAGTTCGGCAATGTTTTTAGTTTCGACATACATATAGCCGTTGCATTTTGGTTTATCTTTAAAAACCTTCTTGCCTTTCTTAACAGAAAAAGTTCGTTCCATAGGAATTACAATCTTAAGATCGCTTTTATTGCGGCTCATTTCAAGTTCGATTCTTTCCTTTACTTTGTTTTCATAATTGTTTTGCACCTTTACGGTATACCAATTAGTTTCGATTTTTGGTTTTTCTTGTGTCATATATGTATTTTTGGTTTTTAATTTAATATATTATCTATTTGAATATCTCTGTTAATAATTTTATAAAAAGGATATTCTTGAACTTTATTTATTAAAGCATTTGCCGTTTTTATTTCTTCTTTTTTTGCTTCAATAACGTCATCCAGAAACTTCCAAGCTCTATTTAATACCGTTTCTTTATTAAATTCTAAATCTTTATCAGTTGCAATAGCTGTTATATAACCAGTAGCTGCTTCTTTACTTAGTTCAATGGTAATATGCTTACCATTTGAAAATATAGTATATCTATCATACTCACCTTTGGTGATTTCAGTAATAGTTAGACTATTTTTATACTCCCAATGACCAAATCCGATGCTTATTAAGTAATACATTATTTATCTTGTTCGCTTAATGACTTCATATATTTAAGTTCTTCCTTAATTTCATCCAAATGATATGTTATTAACAAATCTAATTCAGCATCTTTTAATTCAAACTTTTGTTGCAAAGATACTAAATCTTTCGCACTAAACAAAGCTTTTTCTGCTTTTTTTTCTGATTTTGACCAGAACCACTTCGGATAAGGTTTCTTACTTAAGAAAGCATAAATTAGGTTCATACCTGCAATTTCGTCTAATAATTTATCATTTAAAAGTTGAGCTTGTTCAGGATATTTTTTACTCATATAACGGTTAAATATAAAAAAGTATTTCTTTTTCATTTCATCTGTCACATAAATCCAATGAGCTGGTGTTCTAAATATACAATTAGACACAGCTAATATATTATCTTCTATCTTAGGATTTGGAGTCTCGTCTTGTAAAATAAATGTAGTTTTATTTTCAATAGGTTTAACAGGACCAAAAATGTCGTTTTTTATCATACTTATTTTAGTGTTAAGATTAAAGAAGTTTATAAGAATCTAACCCACCTATTACATTAGTAGTTATGAATCCAGCATCTTCAAGCATTAAACACGCCTGAACACTGCGTTTACCGGATTTGCAATAAACTATTATTTCTTGATTTTTATATTCCTCAATTTCGTCTAAATCCATAAGCATTATTTTACTTAATGGAATTAAAGTGCCGCCTATATTATATTCTTTATATTCATTTAATTCACGGACATCTATATGCATTATAGGTTCTTTGTTATCTATTTTTTCTTTTAGTTCTGTTGTTGTGATGTTTTTCATATAAATTGTATAATAAAAAAATCGTAAGTTTTTTGACTTACGATTTTTAAATTACTTCTTATCTTTTTTATCCTTTTCATCCATTGACTTACTTCTTTGAGCATCATCAAAGCCAAGTTTTTCCGCACTTTCAGCCACATATTCAGTATAAGCAATAGATTTATCTAAATTTTCCGCCACATATTCAGCATATCTAGATTTAGCATTTCTATAGCCACCTATATTAGCACTCATAGCCATAAATGTATTACCTACACCATCTGCTGATGCTGCCCAACTCATACTATTACTAGCTTTAACACCGATTGCTGCGCCAGCCATAACTGCATCTTGGTTTGCACCTAAGTAAAGGAACTTCCATTTGTTTTCATTTTCTAATGTTTCAATCATTTTCTTAATTGCCTCGCCTTTAAATTCTCTTGAAGCGTTTTCATAACCGTCAGTAATAATTACAAATACTACATCTCTATCTGTTTTTAATTCGTTAATTGTTTTACCAATTGCATCATATAAAGCGGTAGAGCCTCTTGTTATAAATGTTTCACCGTTTACTAGTTCAGCTACATCTTTAATTGGCATTGATTGGTAATTCATTTCATACCTGTCATCGAATTGCACAAGAGTCATAAAAGCTTCACCTTCTGCGTTCTTTTGTTCATTTAAGAAAGTATTAAAACCTTCTACTGTTGATTTAGCGATTGAAGCCATTGAACCGCTTCTGTCTAATACTACAATAATTTCCGTTTGTTTAATTTGTTCGTTTTCCATTTTTATTTTATTTTATTTTTTATATTTCATATAGTAAATATGCTTTTGTCCATAGTTCCCATTTGAATTCAAAGTCTTCTAGTTTCTTTTTTTCCATAACAATAACAGACTCTAATGCATTTTCTATGAACTTTGTGTTAGAAAGTTTGTTTTTTGTTATTTCTAAACCTTTTTTAGACTGAGTTAAACTTGTTAGTATAAAGTCTTCATATTTAGGTATTATTTTGGAGCATTTTATAATAAACATCTGATCTCCAATTACATATGGATATAAACTCGGCATATACTCCATACGCCAAATGCCGTCATCTAAATAATAATCCGCAATATCTACCTTTAGATATCTAGTAGCAAGATGTAAATTATGTTCTATTATAAAATGGTTAGTGTAGAAGTTATAGATAAGTTCTATTTTGGTAGAAAACTTACTTTCAAAATTCCGTAATTCCGTAGTTATATCTTGTAGTAATTTACCATACTTTAAGATCATATCATTATTATACATATATTAATTATCCACAAATAATGTTTGTGTATTTTTTGTTTTTATATCAAATGTAAAGAAATTTGATAATTTCATATTTTCGCCAGTATATACACCAGCAGCTCTAATAGAGAAATATATTCCTTTTTTATCTAAAATATCAGATGGATATTTATAATCATACTCATAGTCATCAAATAAGATAGTATCTATGGCGTTTTCTCTATTTACCGCTTTTAATATGCTAATTAATTCTAATTCGTCTTTTATAATTTCTTTTACTATATTCCCATTATGAGTAGATAGAATTCTTATCTCACCAAATATTCTATCATCTTCTATCCATAATTTATTTATAGTATGTGATATATCTTTTAACGATGTATCAAATCCACCCGAAGGATCTAATTCACCATAAATTCCACCCATATTATTTACTCTACTATTAAAATTACTAAATATAATTTTAACATTTTCCTCTGACCATTCTTTTAGTTTTAATAAATCAACATTTATTATCATTTTTAAAATTGAATTTTATTATCGCTTAAAACAGCCATTATTCTATTATAAACATTTTTGGTATCGTGACTATTGTATTTTTCTTTCTCATTTAATATAAGTTGAATAGCCTTTTCCGTATCTATTTTTTCCGTACACTTATCAATATAATTTTCCAATTTAATATTTAAATTGAAATTAGCATTTAAATCATCAATTAAATTTTGGTTTAAATTTAACCTATAACATGTTAAATTGCCTTTATCAATAACAAAAGCAATAGTTTTTGGACAAAAAGTGCCTTCTTCAAGAAGTTCTGTATGTATTATTTTCATTAATTAAATTTTTCTTTCATTTTTTCTACTATATCCGAAGGTATATTAGATAACCTTAAATCAACCAAGCTTTTATTTAAATTGATGTTTTTTATTATATCATCAGTATAAATAGAATTAACCTTTCTTTTTTCTAATACTAAATCTGCTATATTTGATACTAAATCTGGATCTTCCAATATAGGCTCACCAAACTCAGACACATATTTCTCTACAATAGACTCCGCACCAGCAGAGCCTATACCACGTTTTTTACCACCAGCGCCATAAGTGACCCAAACTGAGTCGATGTTATCAGAAGTATCACCGCTTATCATTTTAACTAATAAGCTTTGTATAGGATTAATTTCAACTACTTCATGTTTTTCAATAAAGGATGTTAATAAATTAAAAAACATAGAATTATTATTAAGACAAAAGATGTCGTTATTATTTTGTTTTTTCAATTTATTAAGAAATATGTTGAAATTATTAGGCATAAACAATTTTGTTTTGTTAAAAATTTCATTAGTCATTATATTAATGTAATCATCATTAATATCATACCTTAATAATTGCTTAATATCATAGTCATTTGATACTATTATATTACTAGTGCCTTCTTTATTAGAAGTTTGCACTATATAAGAAATTATGTCATCTCCTTCTATTCTTGGTATTTCCACTACTTTAAATCCCTTATTTCCAATTTCATTTTTAAATTCATTATACGTTGTATAAACAAAATCCCAATCAATGTCTGTGTCTCTCTTTCTAGTGCCTTTATATTTTTCATAAATATCTTTCCTCCATGATTTTTCTTTTGAGTCTGAAGCAAGATATACCTTCAAAAATGGAAACCAAGCTTTATAACTAGTGATACTTGTTTCTAAAGCTTTGTATAGATTACCATATAAAACATTTGATTTTGATAATGGAAAAACCAATTTATTTAATATATAGTTTAGGTCGATTATAAGATTAACTTTAATATTCATAGTAGATTATATCTTAAATTAATTGAAAGTTTATGAAGAAATTAACAACGCAAGAATTTATAGAAAAAGCAAAAAATATTCATGGTGATAAATTTGATTATAATAAAGTAGATTATACAAAAAGTAGAGAGAAAATAATAATAATTTGCAAAAAACATGGCGAATTTCTACAGGCGCCAAATGATCATTTAAAGGGAAATGGTTGCTATAATTGTGCTAAAAATAAAAAATCTAATACAGAAAATTTTAAAAATAAAGCATGTAAAATACATAATGGTATATATGATTATACAAATGTAGTATATTCTGGTTGGAATAATAAAATAGATATTATTTGTTATATACATGGTAAATTTCAACAAACACCTAGTAATCATTTAAAAGGTAAAGGTTGCCATAAGTGCAGCGGTAATAAAAAACTAACAAATCAAGAATTTATAGATAAAGCAACCAACAAGCATAATAATTTATATGAATATTTCTTGGTAAATTATATTAACACCGAAACTTACATCAAAATAATATGCAAAAAACATGGTATTTTTATACAAAAACCATATAATCATTTATTAGGTAAAGGTTGTCCGATATGTAAATTCTCAAAAGGAGAATTAAAAATTTTAAATTTTTTAAATAAAAAACAAATTAAAAATATACCACAAAAAACTTTTGAAGGTTGTAGATTTAAATCAAATTTAGAATTTGATTTTTATTTACCTGAATATAATACATGTATAGAATATGACGGTGAACAGCATTATGAAGCAAATAATTTTTTTGGATTAAAATCTTTCGAATTAACAAAATTAAGAGATGAAATAAAAGATGAATATTGTAAAAATAACAATATTACCTTAATTAGAATACCTTATTTTGATTTTAAAAATGTTGAGAATATTTTAGAAGATAAATTATTTAAATTAAAAAATATATAAATTATGAAATACATAAAATTATTTGAAGATATAACTTATACTCCTGAAAAATTGGAATATTTTGTTAAAGAATATGAAGAAATCCGTGATAATGCAAAGGCATTTGTTGAAAAACATGCTACTAACATTTTATCTACCTCTATTAAAGACGTGTATTTGGATTTAGAATCATATAAAACCTTAATGAAAAAGTTAGAACAAACAAGGGAAATAATAGAAAAGGTAGAAGAAAAAATTGAAAATTTAGTTGATACTTATCCAGTATTACCATCTGAAAGACCAGAAGGAACACATGATTTAATTAGTAAATTGGAATATAAGATAAAGCGTGATTTAAGTTATTACCAAATAGAACTATATGAATTAGTAGAAATAGTTGATAGATTTATTTATATAGCGGAACATCAAAAAAATAATGAAATAATTTCCAGCAAATTAAAATAATATATACATTATGAATAATAAAAAAGTAAAACCAAATAGACCAACCGAAACTAATATGAGCGGTGAAGATTTTTTATCAGATATGCCAAAGAAATCAGCGGCTAAGAGAAAAAAAATTGTTAGTAAAAATATAGACGGTGAAAAATTTCTTTCTACAAAAGAAAAGAAAATTAAATCATTTGAAGCTTTTTCCGTTCCACAAAGACCAGAACAAGGTGATAAATATCAACAATTAGATACAGAAGATCATTCTGCAAATCCTGGAACAGATATTCCTACGCAAGAGCCTATATCTCGTCCTAAAAATGGCGATACATATCAAAATTTACAAGATAAAAAAGTTGCCAATAAAGCTACTAATAAAATTAAAAATGCAAGACCAGAACAAGGTAATAAATATCAAAAATTATCTACTGGTAAAATGAAATCTTTTGAATCATTTATAAATGAAAATTATTTAGATGCTGAAGGAAATGTAGCTAAATACCAAGATGGTGCTAAAGTAAAAACAGATGCAGGTCAAATAGGATATGTAGATAGAGTTGAAATTGAAAATGAAAATGGTAAAAAAGTAACTAAATATTTAGTTAAAATACCTGATACTGATCCAGAAAGAGCTGCTAGAGGGTATAAATCATCTGGCTTCTTTACAGCAGACCAGTTAGAATCTGTTGATGAAAATTATAAGGATAAATTAAAAGAATTAGATGATAAATTGGAAAATTTATTAGATACTGAACCTTATTTTGCTGATAAGATAGCCAATAGAGTTCCAGCAGTAGAAGGAAATACTTATATTGAAGTTAGTGATGGTATAATCAAATTAACAACAGATAAAGAATCTGCTATGCATTTTGAAACACATGAAGAGGCAAGCGATTTCGCACAAAATTTCCAAATTTTCGATTACGAATTAGA